>OOBZ01000007.1_pt1 | contig 142707 bp, 126 predicted proteins | sample 1671601 | NCBI WGS metagenome assembly OOBZ01 (sample SAMN06348173, study PRJEB24527) | human gut metagenome | biome: human gut; feature: ankylosing spondylitis patient; material: feces | host: Homo sapiens | place: China | collected 2015-10
CGCGACCTCAACCTTGGCAAGGTTGCGCTCTACCAACTGAGCTATTTCCGCATTGAGCAGCGACGTTTGTCGTTTGCGAGTGCAAAGGTAGGTAAAAAAAACGCACTTCCAAATTTTTGGCCTCTTTTTTTTGATTTTTTTGTGCTTTTATTCCCGGAAGAGCAGGGTGGTGCGCTGTATGTAGTTGATAATAAGGCTTGATTCAAAATACTCCTCCGGGGTGCGCGTAAATTCCGCTGCGAACCGTTATCTTTGCCTTCATGAATGAGACTATCGAAATCTTTTCGGAACTGGGCCGACGGCTGCGCGGTTTCGGCACCGATGCCGCGCAGCAGCGGGTCATCGAGCGGGCCTGTGCGGCCAACGGCTGGTTTACGCCCCACGACATCCGGCGGGCCGTGGAGGCCATCTCCTCGCAGATGCTCGACCCCGAGCGGCTTCGCTGCTGGCTTGCGGCTTATGAGGGTATTCCCGTGGCCGAGCCTCGCCGCGTACTGGTGGTCATGGCCGGCAATATCCCGCTGGTTGGATTCTTCGACCTGCTGTGCGTCGTGGCGAGCGGCCATCGCTGTCTGGTCAAGCCGGCGGCCAAGGACCGCGAACTGATGGAGTACATCTGTGGGCTGCTGCGTGAAATCGAGCCCACGGTCGCCATCGAGGAGTATGACGGACGGGCGGCGGTCGACGGGGTTATTGCTACCGGCAGCGACAATGCGAACCGCTATTTCCGCAGCCGCTACGGCGGTATCCCGGCACTGTTGCGCGGCAATCGCCACTCGGTGGCCGTCCTGTCGGGCCGCGAGAGCGAGTCGCAGCTGGAGGGGCTCGCGGATGATATCTGGGCCTATTCGGGACTGGGGTGCCGCAACGTGTCGCTGCTCTTTGTCCCCGAAGGGTACGACTTGCGGCTGCGGGTGCCCGACGGGATGAACCCCAAGTTTGTCAACAACTACCGCCAGGCGCGTGCGCTGCTGACGATGGAGGGGCAGCCTTTCGTCGATGCCGGCGGTGCGTTGCTGGTCAGTCGTCGCGACTTCCCCCGCATGCTCAGCGAGCTGGCCGTGGCCGAATACCGGACGACGGCGGAGGTCGACGAGTGGCTCGCCGCGCACGACGGCGAACTGCAGTGTGTCGTCTCGACGTGTGTCGACCATTCGCGGCGGGTCGATTTCGGTCGCGCACAGTCGCCGACGCTCATGGACTATCCCGACGACCGTGATATTCTCCGTTTTTTGACAACGGAGCTCCGATAAATATTGTATCTTTGGACGAACAAACAGTTTTTGTGCTATGTCGATGATATTTCGGTTCCGCATGCTGAGCGACGAGAACGACAACTTCGTACGCGACTACGAAGTGCCGTACGACATGACGTTGCTCGATTTTCACCGCTTCCTGCTCGAGGCGCTCGAGTATGAGGAGTGCATGACGTCGTTCTTCACGGCCAACGAGCGGTGGGAGAAGCTCGGGGAGTTCACCCTCATGGATATGGGCGACGATGCGCCCGATGCTCCGCGGGCGATGGAGTCCGTGACGCTCGGGCAAATCATCCACAACCGGCGCGACCGGTTGATTTATCTCTTCGACATGTTCGGCGACCGGGCCTACTTCCTCGAGCTGACGGGGGCCTATGAGGAGCGGCCGGGCGAATCCTACCCGCGGGAAATCTATGCGCAGGAGGAGGTGCCCGACCAGTATCGCGCCGGAGCCGTCCAGTCGGGCGAGGGCTCGATTTTCGACGAGATGATGGGCGATTTCCGCGACTTCGAGGGGGATGACAACTACGACGACGAATACTGACAGGCGGCGGCTCATTGTGGTCGTAGGCGCCACGGGGTCGGGCAAGACCGACCTCGCCATTGCGCTTGCGCAGCATTACGGGGCTCCGATTGTCTCGACCGACTCGCGGCAGTTCTACCGCGGCATGCCCATCGGTACGGCCCAGCCGACCGCGGAGCAGCTTCGTGCGGCCGAACACCACTTCATCGCCTCGCATGACATCACCGAGGAGTTGAGCTGCGGCAGCTACGAGGCCCAGGCTCTGGAGCTTCTCGACCGGCTCTTCGCGGCGCATGACACCGTGGTCGCGGTCGGCGGCTCGGGACTCTACGTCAAGGCGCTGTGCGAAGGGCTGGACGACCTGCCGCAGGCTGACCCCGAGTTGCGGGAACGGCTCAATGCCGAACTGCGCGAGCTGGGTGTTGAGGCTATGGCCGAGCGGCTGCGCGAGTTGGACCCTCGCTACTACGAACAGGTCGACCGCAGCAACCCGGCGCGGGTGCTTCGCGCCGTGGAGGTCTGTCTCCAGACGGGGCGTCCCTTTTCCGAGCTGCGGCTCGGAGGGCGGCGCGAGCGGCCTTTCTCCATCGTGAAAATCGGTATCGAGATGGAGCGCGGGGAGCTCTACGAGCGCATCAACCGCCGCGTCGACGCCATGATGGCCGAGGGGCTCGAGGCCGAGGCCCGGGCGCTCTATCCATGCCGGCATCTGAATGCGCTGCGTACGGTGGGCTACCGCGAACTGTTCGACTACTTCGACGGACGTTGCTCCTATGACGAGGCGGTCGAGGCCATCAAGCGCAATACGCGGCACTATGCCAAGCGCCAGATGACCTGGTTCCGGCGCGACGGGGAGATTCGCTGGTTCCGGCGCGACGACCTCGGGGCGATGTTCCGCTATGTGGATTTTGGCGAATCGTAAATTATTTCTTATTTTTGCAGCGCCTCCGCGCGGAGGCGGGAGCTCGGATGGTGGAATAGGTAGACACGCCGGACTTAAAATCCTGTGACCAGCAATGGTCGTGCGGGTTCGATTCCCGCTCCGAGTACACAACATATCGATGCGTATATCCGGCTGATTGCAAGAGCTTTCGAACAATCGGTCGGTTTCTTTTTTTGCGGTTCTCCGGTCGGGTGTTCCATAGTTCGCGGAAAGGGGCTGCAGGGGCGTTTTTTATTTTGAAATCCGAAATAATGCATTATCTTTGCATGCGAATTCCAATCGCCGGGCATCCGCTCGGAATCAATCATTAAGAATTTATACGTTTACCTTTTTATGCAGGATTTGAAAGCGCTTGAGGGGAAAAGCCTAGCCGAACTGCGCGAAATCGCTAAGGCATTGGGCCTGAAAAATATCATGGCAAAGAAAAAACGCGAGTTGATGGAGAGCATCGCCGGCAACGCGGCCGAGGGCGGCGAGATGCCGGCGCAGGAGGACGACCGGACTGCCGCAGCGGCACACAAGGACTCCATACCCTCGGAGGAGAAGCCCCGGCGCGGGCGTCGTCCGCGACTCAAGTCCGCAGCCGACTCGGCCCAGGCCGAGTCGCAGCCCGAAGAGACTTCCGGCCCGAAGAGTGTTGATGCGGCCCCGGCGCAGCCCGAAGAGGCCGCTCCGGCGGAACAGGGTCAGGCTCAGGCCGCAGACCCGCATCAGCAGGCTTCGAAGCAGGAGACCAAGCGCCGTGGCCGCAAGCCCAAGGGTTCGCCTCGACAGGCGGCCGAAGCTCCCGTGGAGAAGGCGTCGGAAGCGGCTCAGTCCGCCGCACAGCAGGAGCAGGAGGCTGCGCGCGACCTCGAGCAGGAGGTGATTACGAAGGATGACTTCGCCGGTGAAATCGAGGGCGAGGGCGTATTGGAAATCATGCCCGACGGCTACGGATTCCTCCGTTCGGCCGACTACAACTACCTCAATTCGCCCGACGACATCTATGTGTCGCCCTCGCAAATCAAGTTCTTCGGCCTGAAGCCCGGCGATACGGTCAACGGCGCCATCCGTCCTCCGAAGGAGGGCGAGAAGTACTTCCCGCTGGTGCGTGTCAACGAAATCAACGGCCTGAAGCCCGAATACATCCGCGACCGCGTGCAGTTCGAGTACATGACGCCGCTCTTCCCCAACGAGAAGTTCTGCCTGACGGGCAACGGCCACAACAACCTCACCACGCGCATCGTCGACCTCTTTTCGCCCATCGGCAAAGGCCAGCGTGCGCTCATCGTCGCCCAGCCCAAGACCGGTAAGACGATGCTCATGCAGTCGATTATCAATGCCATCGCCGACAACCATCCCGACGTCTATCTGATTGTGCTGCTCATCGACGAGCGTCCCGAGGAGGTGACCGAGATGGCGCGCAACGCCAAGGCCGAGGTTGTCGCCTCGACCTTCGACGAGCAGGCTTCGCGCCACGTGAAGGTGGCCGAGATGGTGCTCGAAAAGGCCAAGCGTATGGTCGAGTGCGGCCACGACGTGGTGATTTTCCTCGACTCCATCACCCGTCTGGCACGTGCCTACAACTCGGTGCAGCCCGCCTCGGGCAAGGTGCTTTCGGGCGGTGTCGACGCCAATGCGCTCCACAAGCCCAAGCGCTTCTTCGGTGCTGCCCGCAATACCGAGGAGAAGGGCTCGCTGACCATCATCGCCACGGCGCTCATCGACACCGGGTCGAAGATGGACGAGGTGATTTTCGAGGAGTTCAAGGGTACGGGCAACATGGAGCTGCAGCTCGACCGCAAGCTGGCCAACAAGCGTGTCTACCCGGCCGTCGACGTCATCGCTTCGGGTACGCGCCGCGAGGATTTGCTGCTGCCGCGCGAGGTGATGAACCGTACGTGGGTGCTGCGCAAGTACCTCTCGGACATGACGCCCGTCGAGGCGATGGAGTTCCTCCAGAAGCAGATGAACCTCACGGAGACCAACGAGGAGTTCCTCGCCACGATGAACCATTGAGTCTGAATACGCAGGATACCAATAACCGATGATTGCAATGAAACGAATCATTCTTTTGTGCTGCAGCCTCGTGCTGGCCCAGGCCACGCTGGCGTGGGGGCCCAAGGGGCATGACGTGACGGCCTACATCGCCGAATGCCATCTGACACCCGAGGCTGCCGAGGCGGTCGACCGGGTGCTGGGCGGCCACTCGCTCGTCTACTATGCCAACTGGCTCGACAACGCCAGCCATCAGCCCGAGTATGCCTATACGAAGACGTGGCACTACCGCAACATCGACGCCGGTGAGACCCTTGAGTCGATGCCCGAGAATCCCGACGGCGACGTGCTGACGGCCGTCACGAATCTGGTGGAGCGGCTTTCGTCGGGGGAGCTCACGCCCGAGGAGGAGGCGCTCGACCTCAAGATGCTGATTCACCTGGTGGGCGACATGCACTGCCCGATGCACATGGGGCATCTTTCGGACCTGGGAGGCAACCGCGTGCCGGTGACTGTCTTCGGCCGTTCGTCGAACCTCCATTCGGCATGGGATTCGACGCTGCCCGAGTCGGCCCACAAGTGGAGCTATACGGAGTGGCAGGAGCAAATCGACCGGCTGGCCGACGACGAGGCGATGCTCGTGCAGTCGGGAACGCCGCGCGACTGGGCGGCCGAGACCTGGGAGCTTTGCAGCGAAATCTACGAGGCGACGCCCGAAGGCAGTTCGATATCCTATGACTATGTGGCCAAATATGCCCCGATGGTCGAGCGGCAGTTCCTGCGCGCCGGATACCGTCTGGCCAAGCTGTTGAACGAAATCTACCGGTAGCGGGGCGGCTTGCTCCCCAAATCTGGTGAGTTCACACGAACGAAAATACTCAATTGTGGCGATTGTCCCATGATGCGTTTTGTCCGACCTTTGTATCGGAAACAAAAAGCAGAAAATTCAGCCATTGCATTGTTTGTATTGTTAATGTTTGTGTGTGGAACCCGTCCTTCGAGGACGGGTTTTTTGTTGCGCCCGCAAAGGTGCCGAGCAGAGGCTTCGAGCAGGCCCCTCCAAAAAAGGTTTCCCGCAAAGGCTCCCCAAAGGCTCCCCCCAAAGGCTCCTCCAGAGGTGCCCCAAAAGTTCTCCAGAAGGTGCCGAGCAGAGGCTTCGAGCAGGCCCCCCCCAAAAAAAAGTGCCCGCAAAGGCTCCCCAAAAAGCTCCCCAAAAGGTGCCGAGCTGAGGCTTCGAACAGAGACTCCCCAAAAAGGTTCCCGCACAGGCTCCCCAAAAACTCCCGCAGAGGTGCCCGCAGAGGGCCCAAAGAGGCACCCTCCAAAGGCCCCGCAGAGGCGCCGGGCTGAGGTTTCGAACAGAGACTCCCCAAAAAGGTTCCCGCAAAGGCTCTCCAAAAACTCCCGCAGAGGTGCCCGCGGAGGGCCCAAAGAGGCTCCCTCCAAAGGCTCCCGCAGAGGCGCCGGGCTGAGGCGTACGGCTGATTTTTTGCTATTTTTTTGCTATTTTTTTGCAAGCGGGTCGGTGGAACGCGATGAACCGATGCCGCTGCAATGCGCTGCAGAGGGGGCGGGAATTTGGTGGTGAATCCGGAAAATGGATAAAAGAAAAGCACTTGCGTCGATGCAAGTGCTTGATTTTTAGTTGGTAGCGGGAGAGAGACTTGAACTCTCGACCTCATGATTATGAATAAATAGCAAGTGGCTTATAGTCAAATATTTATTCTTGGCGAAGTCTCTTTTGCAAGTTTCTTGCAAGTTTATTCACAGCTTTCCTGCAGTTTTATTTCTGTAATCACCACTCGTCGGATTGAGGTTCGTCGTCGTCTTTAATGATGAACGAATTCGAGAACGAGTAGTCGAAGACCTCACGGGCGAACTGTTGGGCCTTGGTGCCTCGACAGAAGCTGCCGTCGCTCTTGTAGAATAGCTTGTTTACAGGCTGGTTCCTCATGTCGACCGACATTCCGTCGACATTGAGCACCATGTCGCTGTTGTAGATAAGATTCTTGAATGTAACCCGGTAGCGCCCCTCCTTCAATTCATAGGTGAGCGTTCCGGAGAACTTCTCGCCGTTTCTGAAGAAAATCGGCTTGTCGAAAAGCCTCGGCTCCGGCTCCATGGTCGCGTAGTTCAGCAGGACATTATCGACACGCCCGACAATCATCGTGGAGTCGTTTCTCTGAATGTCGCTGAATATTCCCGAAGCGACGATGCGGTCGCGCATCTCGGCGCGCGCCCCCTTGTATTCAACAACGCGCTGCCAGTAGAAGTTGTGCGGTTCAATGTGCAATTGGGCAAATGCTCTTCCCGATGCGAGAATCGCCACTGCGATGATGAGTATCGAGGGGAGTTTTTTCATAAGATATCGGGCTGTGGTTAGATTTCCGGAAAATGTGGAATCATAAGGCTTGAGATGTCCGTATCTTTCGGACTCGAACGGTCTGTTCTCTGTCTTGCGAATGACCTCCCGTTTTCGCCGTTGTGGATTTCGGGTATGAATGCTATAGCGTCGATTCGGAGAAGTCCAATTCATATCTGATTGCTCCGCCCTCATCCTTATAGAATTTACCAACGCATATCAGTTCTGGAAAGTTCTCAGTCCAAAAAGAGACGGAAATGGTATCCTGACCGTGGAATTCCATGGTCTTCAGAAGTTCTTCAGCCTTTTTGTTGCATAATTTTTTCAAATCGTCGAAACTGTCGGTCGTCTTGCCGCAGTTGACTTGAAGTTCTTCAATAGGGTTGTGTTTTTTCATGGTGATGAAAGGTGTGTTGGTCCTGTTTGAGCAATGATTTAAGACTCCTTGTTTTTGGATGTCTTATAGTGTGTTTTTCGAGATTCCGCCCTTGACCAGGTAGAGGCGCAGGATGTCGTCCTTTTCAATCTCGAACGGGTCGAATTCCTTGTTTTCAGAGACGCAGAGCACGTGCCGGGCGTCGGAGCCCTTGCGGAGATATTTCACCATGCGGTTGCCTTTCTTTGTGATGACCAGATAGACATTGCCGTAGTCGATGAACGACTCCATCCACTCCTTCAGAATGATGATTTGCCCGCTCTTGTAGAGAGGCAGCATCGAATCTCCGTAGAGGTTCACTGCATCGGTGCAGTCGTGAAACTCTGGGATGTCGAGGTCGATGTATTTATCCGTGACCTGGTCCTCGAAGAGTGTGACTCCGCCGGCCGTGGCGTCCACATCGACCCAGTAGCGAATCCGATTGTGCGGTGCTGCCTCTTCCGTCGCTCCGTGGAGCATCTCGCCTTCGCCGGCAAGCAGCCAGCTTCTGTTGATTTCGGGGAATGCAGATATTATCTTGTCAGCCATCTTCGAAGAGATGCTTTTCGTCTTCCCGCTTTGGATGTCATATATCGCCTGTGGGCGTTCGAGGCCGATTGCCTCCGAAAAGCTCTTCGGATTCAACTGATAGTGTATCAGCAGCTTGTTTATGATTTCCGCGCCGTTCATACAGATATACAGAAAAAATCTTTACAAATTATTTGGATATACAGAAAACATCTGTATATTTGCATTGTCCAATCAATCGTACACAAATGTACGAAGAACTGGACATTTTGAAATGTAAAGATTTACAAAAAATCGGACAAAAACAAGTGACGAAGATGGATTTTGAGAAGCGAAAACCCGAAAACTCCTTCAGCAAGGGAATCCGCGAGGTGGCCGAACGCGACCGCCGCGAAGCGGCTGAGGTACGCGAGGAGATTCGGGCCGAACTCGGAAATATCGGGCGTTCCGCATACTATTACCGGCAGTGGGGAATTACGCCGCACACCCCGGCCGAGCGGAGCAGCATCGAGTCGGTTTTTCGGCGGCACAAAGTGATGCAGCCCTGGGGATTATGAGACGCACCGAGAACACGCTGTCGCCGGCCGAGTCCCGCGTGATGCAGGCTGTGATTGAGACCCGTGGCGGCAATATTGCGCGGGTGGCCGAATGCCTGCACGTAACCTACCAGGCAGTGGCCAACACGCTGTCGGTGATGTACGACAAACTGCAGGACGAGTTGGACGGGAACAGAACCATGCAGGCGCTCGTCGTCTGGTACTACCGTTCCGAGATTCGGCGCCGCTTCGGCGCGGCCTGCCTGATGTGTCTGTTCTGCGTGTATGTGTTCTGCGGCGGGGAGTATGAGCGTACGGTGCGGAGGGCCCGTCGGGGACGAAGGGAAACGGTTGAATACATTGTGGAATCGTAATTTAGAATCGAAGCGGAATGTACGTCTATAAATGGATTGAAGGCTGGGAGAAGATGACCGACTTTTGCCAAAAGCGGTTCAAGATGAATCCGCACTTCTGCGAAACAATCGGTCACTGCGGCGCTGCGACCATTCACATGATTTACAAATACAAGGATGAGAATAATCGAAGCAAAGGATGCGCGCAGATGTTCTTCCTTTTCATGGAGCACCCGAACGGTAAGGTGTGGGGTGAAGAGTTGGACAAAATAGAGCGGTGGACCTATGAACAAATTAGAGCTGATAGAACTTCTCTTGTCAAGTGACGAGGAGGAAGTGTTTGTCGAGATTGACGGATGGCTGCACGAGGTTGTCGTGGAGCATCATGAAGCGACTTTCGATGGCTTTGATACGGTGTTCCCGGCGTCGATAAGTTTGAAGGCGAAAGATAACGTATAAAATCGAAAAGGATGAGAGTCAAGTTGAATCGAGAGGTTCCGGTTCTCTACCTCAAAGGTAGCGAGGAACTCGGGCGGGCGACCGGCATCACCAGCGAGAAAACGCACGCCTTGTGGCGTCGTTCCGGTCTCAAATACCTGTCTATGGGCGACGGCACGTTCCTCTATGAACCTGACGAGGTGACAAAATTCCTCAATCGCTTTTATGCGCCCCAACAGTTGAAACAATCACTAATACCATAAAACCATGACGATGATTGAGCGATGGCCCGTTCGCGGGGCCGAGATTCAGGTCTATGAACTGACGCCGGAGGAGGTCCTCCGTCAGAACCGCCGTGATAATCGGACGAGGCGGTGGGCAACCGTGCGCTGCATGTTGCGGCGGTGGATGGGTTTCAGACAAAACTGACGGACCATGGAACTCGAGCGTAATGGCAAGAGGTGGAGTGAGGAGGAGGTCCGACAGCTGCTTGACCTGGCTGGGCGCGGACTGTCCGACCTCGAAATCGGACGGGAGCTCGGCCGAACGGAAGCTGCCGTGGCTATCAAACTCGGACGAATCAGGCGTGGCCCGGGAGCCAGCGTTCGGAGGCCCGTTCGCCCAAACGGTGGAGGAGGATGCCGACGCAGGCTCGACTGCATGCCGAATCCCTTCAATCGGCGGCGCGACAAGTACAACGACTGGTAATCAGACAGAAGTATGAAAAGAGAAACGGAGAGACGAATCATGGTCGTCGACATCGACGGAACGCTGGCCGAAGTGGGGTTGCGGCGCCGTCGGCTGCTCGAGACTCGCCCCGTAGACTGGGATGCCTTCTACAGCGACCCCTTCGACGACCTGCCGCGAGGGAACGTCTGCGCCTTCGTGAAACACGTAGCCCGGCAGTTCGAGGTGATGTTCTGCACCTCGCGGCGGGAGTGCGTGCGCGAAAAGACGCAGCAGTGGCTGTTGCGCCATCTGGGCTTCGCGCCTGGCGACTATACGCTCATCATGCGCGAGCATGGGGACACGAGGCCGGACTATATCCAGAAGCTCGACCAGTTCTTCAAGGAGACGACAGCCGAGGAGCGCGAGCGGGTGTTGTTCGTGCTCGAGGATGACCTGACGGTTGCCCTCAGATGGCGCTTGCGAGGTTTTACCTGTTTTGAAGTACGATGACCATGGAGGGATGGATTAAGATACACCGCGGGCTCCTCGATTGGGAGTGGTACTCCGACACGAACTGCGTGCGGCTGGCGCTGCACCTGCTGCTGAAGGCGAACTTTCAGACCCGTCGCTGGCGGGGAATCACCATCGAGAGGGGACAACTCGTCACGAGCCGTTCGATGCTGGCCCGCGAAACGGGACTTTCCGAGCGGGAGGTTCGGACAGCTGTTTCCGGTCTAGAAAAATCGGATTTTCTGACCAGCCGGGCGACCAGCTCCTACACGGTTGTAACGATTTGTAATTACGAACGATACCAGTCGTCAGATAATACGGAGCGACCAGCCTGCGGACCAGCGTACGACCAGGAGGCGACCAATTGTCGACCAAGCAGCGACCAGCCAGCGACCACAACGGAAGAAAGTAAGAAAGTAGAATATACCACACACACGGTAAGTTCTGAAAAGGGGGTTGCAGGGGGAAAACCAGCCGGGCCGTCGGCGGAGCTGACCGAGGCAGCCGATGCGCTGCTGGTATGGATAGGCGAGCGCTTCCCGCAGATAGCCGCGATGGCGGAGCCCTTCACGCGGCAGCAGTTGGTGTGGATGCTCCGCAAGTACGACGTCGAGGACATCCGGCGCCTGGTGGCAGCGATGGACAACAAGGGGGCGTGGAAGAACCGGAGCGCCTTCTGCACTTTCATCTCCTACGCCGCCCGGGACCACGAACTGCTGACGCGGCGGCAGGCGGAGGCCGAATGCGGTCGGCTCTACACCTACCTGCAGATGGTGCAGCTGCTCCCGACGAACGGGGGCAACTACCGTGCGGAGGATTTTGAGACGGTGCAGACGCCGCAGGGGGTTCGGTGGCGCATCCGTATGCCGCGTGCCTGACAAAACGGGTCGGCGGGGCCTCCGCAGCGTCGGAGGAAGCGCAGCGGTCCTGCAGGGCTGCCGTCCGGGTTCGACTCCCGGTGACCCACAAACATGAAACGATATGTCTGGAAACAAAAATAAAACAATAGCTTTTAACTACTTCGGTGGAAAGTTCACGTGGACCGAATATCTCTACGCAAACTTTCCGGTAGGTTTTACACACCTTGTCGATTTGTTCGCCGGGTCGATGGTCGTGTCGCTGAACTACCGCGGTAACGTGATTCGCACGGCTAACGAAATTAACGGAGAAATCACCAACTTCTTCACACAACTCCGCGACCATGAAGAAGAACTCGTCCGAGCCTTGCGGCTGACGCCTTACTCGGAGGCTGAGTTCGACAATAGTTGGGTTCCCGAGGAGGCGGATATCTCCGAGTTGGAAAGGGCTCGCCGGTTCTACGTTCGCGTGCGGCAATCCTTTTTTGGGCTGGGAGCGCAACGGCAAAAGAAAGGCTGGCATATGGCCAAGCAACAGGTCAGAGCGCAGGCAGGGGATGGGGTGTCTCGTTGGAAGAATGCTGTCGAGAAGTTGCACGATGTTGCCGTTGAGATTCGCAACAATTTCCAAATTATGAACTGCGACTACATGACAGCGATTGAACGGATTGACTTCCCCGGGGCCTTTTTCTACTGCGATCCTCCGTATCCGAAAGAGTGCCGGAACTCTCGAAATGATTACCGATACGAGTTTTCGGTGGAGGATCACGAGCGGCTTGCAGAACGTCTACATCGAATTGAGGGTATGGCCATGGTCAGCAGCTACGACTGCAATCTCACCAATCGATTGTATGCAGACTGGCACAAAGTCAAGTTCCCGTTCAAGAGGAACAATATCCGGAGCGGCATTGTAAACGGTTCGGGGACGCTGATGCAGGAGTGCATTTGGATGAATTACGAGCCACAAGCGCAAACCTTAAAACTCTTTTGACGTGAGAGAAATTCACCATACGAGTCGCTGCCTGGGGCGAGAGTTCACCTTTGAGGAGTGGGTCGCCTATCTGAAGGCGCATCCGGATGCAGGCGGCGAGGTTGTGCACACGAGCCCGTCCGGATTTGGGTTCAACCTCTTCGATGTCTGCCTAAATCCGAACCGCCCCGTGGCCGTCGAGTCACGACACGGATGTCTTGAGGTCCACACGTCACAGTCGGACAACGGACGATGGGAAGCCGGCTATTCTGTCCGGCTCGAGACTTCGCGATACCGTAGCCACCCGTGCGGGTTTGTCGAACGCGAAGATACAGGATATCCGACGGAGAACGAGGCCATCCGTGGGGCTCTTCTCGAAATCCGAGAGCTGGTTGGCAGGGAAATCTGTGTGCTGGATTGCTACCGGGACCAACTGCCAGAGGGTAGCTGTTATACGACGATGCGCAACTCGTTGGCGGGAGTTGTCCGGCTAATAGAAGACGAGATTCGCCGGTTCTCCTTCGTCCAACTGGCGCTGTTCTGACCGGAAAACCGTCCGGGGAAGCGCCGGATTATGCATTCATTGTCAAACTGGGAAAACAAACTTATCAAAAACAAAAGAGAGATGAAACTGGTGATATTGTTTCGAGGAAAAGAGATTAAGACAGGGACGTGGATTGAGGGCGATTTGTTGCGCATGGGCGGCCTTCGTTCATATTTCCCAATCCTGCGCCGAAAGGATTCAATCAATACGAAGTCGAACCGGATACGGTCGGCCAGTTCACGGGCATGAAGGACAAGAACGGGACGCGAATCTTCGAGGGAGACTTGATATCGGCCGATGATTATCCGTTTGTTAACGAGAATGTCCAGTGGAACTACGTTGCCGAGTTTGACTGGGACGAGGTGAATCTTGCATTTGGAGCATTTTTCCGCCAACGCAAGGATTCCAGTGTGCGGGGTATCAGTGAAGGGTGTCCGTGTGATTTGGAAGACGTCGATTTTGAGATTGTCGGCAATATTCATGACAATCCGAAAATGCTCAAAACCAGATAGCACATGCCGACCATACCGAAACCACCCAGGAGGGCCTATCTGCCGCCGCGCGAGACTCAGGGCCGACGCATCCATGCGAATTCGGCCTTCTACCAGTCTGCTCGCTGGCGGCGTCTGCGCACCATCAAACTCAACGCCGACCCGCTCTGCGAGGAGTGCCGGCGTGCGGGCAGAATCACCGAAGCGACCGTCGTCGACCACATCGTCCCGATTAACGAAGGCGGTGCCGCTCTCGACCTGAGCAACCTGCAGAGTCTGTGCGACGCCTGCCACAATCGCAAGTCGGGCCGCGAAGCCCACAAACGAACCACCCGCAGATGAACACCAGCGCAACGATTATCGAAGTGATTGAGGAGTGGATGCAGAACATCGACGTGATGGAGACCACACGCACGAGCTACCGGGCGAAGGTCATGCTCTGGTTCCGCTGGCTCGCGTCGCAGCGTGTCGACCCGCGATGTCCGGCCCGGCGTCACCTCCTCGCCTGGAAGCAGGAGCTCGAACGGAAGGGCCGCTCGGCGCTCACGGTCGACGGCTACGTCACGGCCGTGCGCCTCTTCTACAAGTATTGCGCGGCGCGGGGCTATTACTCCGACATCGGCGCCGGCATCCGCTCGTCGGTCCGCTACCGCGGCCACCGCAAGGGGCGGCTCACCTCCGAAGAGGCTGCGCGGCTGCTCGACTCGGTGGACGTGTCCACCTTCAGGGGCAAGCGCGACAAACTGATGCTGGCTCTGATGCTGCTGCTTGCGCTGCGCACGTGCGAGGTCGAACGGGTGAACATCGAGGATTTCGACCGCACGGAGGAGGGTGTGCCTGTGCTCTACATCCAGCGCAAGGGTCGCCACGAGAAGGTTGAGGCGCTGGCCCTTCCCGATACGATTGTCTCGCTGTTCGAGGACTACGTCTCGTTGCGCGCCTTCCGGCCGGGCGAGGCGCTCTTCGAGAGCGCCTATCGGAAAAACAGCCATCGGTTGAGGCGGACCTCCATCAGCCAGATGGTGCACCGGAGACTGGCCGACATCGGCATCATCAGGCCCAACATCACGGCTCACTCGCTGCGCCATACGTGTGCCTGTCTGATGGTCGAGTCGGGGGTCGACCTCGAGACCGTGCGCGACATGCTCGGACATACGACTACCAACACCACGCGCATCTATGCCGAGGAGGTGCACGCCCGGATGCTGATTCGCAACACCCCTGCTCGGCTGGTCGAAAAAGCCATCGAATCGAGTCGCAGGCCGGACGGATGAGGCATGTAGATATAATTACTTCCGGGACTTATATGATACGAAATCGGCGGCTGAAACGCACTCGGAACGCGGTGTATCTCCGCAGGAGTTAACGCGCGAAGAGACTGACGGACAGAGCTCTGACGGATAGCGTCCCGATGCCGTGCAATCCCGGCCAGAGAGGCCTCCGGACCGCATGCGGCCGCGTTTGGACCGATGCGGGGAGGGTAGGGGGTCGGAATCGCTGGGGGGTCGGCCCCTATCAACCGCCACCCCAGTCACGAAGACACACATCCAAAATTTGAAACTTTTTGAGAAACGACTATGGGAAGAAAACCACTGCCCGATGCGGTCAAGGCGATGCGCGGAACGCTGCGCAAGTGCCGCACCGCAGCCTCTGCGACGGCTCCTGGCGGCCGGGGCGTCTGCAAACCCGTCACCAAAGCGGCGCCGCCGGCCTGGCTGGCCGACGATGCCCGGAAAATATTCGACCGCACGGCCCGGATGCTCATCTCCTGGAAGGTGCTCACGAAGCTCGACATCCCGCTGCTGGCCGCCTATGCGGCCGCCTACGCCAACCTGCAAAGGGCCTATGCCGACATCGTGAGCGGCCCGGGCTACTTCATCGAGACGGAGAACCGCTCCGGGTCGACCTCCATCACGATGCATCCGGCGGCCAAGCTCTTCAAGGATTCGCTCGACGTGGTGAATAAGGTCGGCGCGCAGTTCGGACTCTCGCCCGTGTCGCGTCGCCAGGTCGAGTCCGCCGATGCGAAGGAGTTGCACGATGCCGAAAAGGCCACCGACCCGTTCGGCGAATTCCTCGACCGGCCATGAAGCGGCAACTCCATCCCGCCGAGCAGTATGCCGTCGACGTGCGCGACGGGCGTATCCCCGCCTGCCGCTATCTCCGTCTGGCCGTCGAGCGCTACTTCCGCGACCGCGCCGAGGCGGTCGAGCGGGGGTGGTACTTCGACGAACGTGCGGCGCGGCGCCCCATCGACTTCATTCGTTGGTTGCCGCACATCAAGGGCGAGTGGGCCGGGCAGCGGATTGAACTGGAGCCGTGGCAGCAGTTTTTCCTCTGGAACCTCTTCGGATTCCGCCGCGCGGCGACCGGTTACCGGAGGTTTCGCGAGGCGTACCTCGAGGTGGCGCGCAAGAACGGCAAGACGACCCTGCTGGCGGGCATCGGCTGCTACATGCTCTTTGCCGACGGTGAAGCGGGCGCCGAGGTCTATTCCTGTGCCACGACGCGCGACCAGGCGCGCGAATGCTTCGGCGCGGCCCAGGAGATGGTCCGCCACAGCGCCCTGTCGCGTCACGCCCGGATATTCCGGTCGGCGGGCGGGTCAATCGCCTATGAGACCACCGGCTCGGTCTTCAAGCCGCTCTCGTCGGATGCCAATACGCTCGACGGCAAGAATGCCTCCTGCACCATCGTCGACGAGTTCCATGCCCACCGGACCGGCGAGGTCTACGCCGTCATGAAGTCGTCGATGGGCGCCCGGCGTCAGCCGCTCATGTGCATCATCACCACGGCGGGCTTCAACCTCTCGGGGCCCTGCTTCACCTACCGTTCGAGCGCCATCAAGATGCTGGAGGGCATCATCGAGGACGACGCGTCGCTGGCCTTCATCTATACGCAGGATTCGCGCGAGGAGCTCGCCGACCCGGCCCTGTGGGTGAAGTCGAACCCCTGCTGCGGGGCCTCCGTCAAGACCGACTACCTGGAGGAGCAGTACCACACGCTCCGGACGAAACCCGAGCAGGAAAGCAGCATCCTCACGAAGACCTTCAACATGTGGGTCCAGGCCTCTGACGTTTGGCTCGGCGACGACGTCTGGTGTGCCTGCCGCACGGAGACCTCCGTCGAGGCGCTGGCCGGGTGCGAGTGTTACGGCGGGCTCGACCTGGGGTCGGTGAACGACTTCTCGGCCCTCGTGCTCGAGTTTCACGAGAACGGACGCACGCAGCTCATGCCCTTTTTCTGGATTCCCGAGGAGAAGTATCGCTCGCGTCGCGAGATGCTGCGCGAGCATGTGAACATCGACGTCTGGGTGCGGCAGGGCTTCATCCGGGTGACGCCGGGCAATGTGACCGACTACGACTTCATCCGCCGCGACATCGTCGAGCTCGGCGACCGGTACTCAATCCGGAAAATTGCCTACGACCGCTGGAACTCCTCGCAGCTGGTCATCGACCTGCTGGCCGAGGGGTTTCCGATGGAGGGCTTTCAGCAGTCTATTTCGAACATCTCGCCGCCGACCAAGGACTTCGAGCGGCTTGTGCGTTCGGGTGCAGTCGAGCACTTCGACAATCCGGTGCTGCGCTGGCAGGTCTCGAACGTGGTGGTCTACCGCGACGCCAACGACAACCTCAAGCCGGCCAAGAACCGCAGCCCCGAGAAAATCGACGGCGTGGTTGCGGCAATTATGGCGCATGGCGAGTGGATGAGTGCGCAGCGCACGCCGGAGCCCAAATCCGTCTACGAAGAACGGGGATTGAGAACCTTTTAACGAATGATACCATGGAACAGACAACGACGAACTATCAACTGGATGAGGCCACCCGGCACTTCATTTCCGGACCGCAGGGCTTCTACGAGCGCTACGTGAAGATGCTGGCCTACTACGAAACGAACGAACAGGCCTACGAGGCCACCGAACGGCAGTACTGCGAGGTGGTCGGGCGGAATCGCTTCACCTGCTTTCAGAGCTTCAAGACCGCCTACAGTCAGTTTTGCCGCCGCCGAAGGCCCCGAATGAAATAGACGGCCGGCCGACTTGCATGCGGAAAGTTAACGTCGTTAACCCTCGAAAGTTAACGTCGTTAACCTTTTTTGCGGGAAAAGCGTCTGAACTTTGCGATGAGAAAATCGCAGACGATGGGATTCTGGAAGAACATGGCGGCGCGGGCCGCCGCATGGGCAGGGCTGCCGGTCATCATCAGCAGGGGAGGAATCTCCGGCCCGACGGGGCGTGAGCCGGATGTCGACGACAACTTTGCCATGAAGATTTCGACCGTTTGGTCGTGTGTCCGGCTCCTCTCCGATACGCTCTCGACGCTTCCGCTGCATGTCAAGGAGCGCGACACGAACCGCCGCCGCGTACACTACGACCATCCGGTCGCCCGGCTGCTCGACAAGCCGAACCCCAAGATGAACGGCGTGTCGCTGCGTGCGGCGATGATGACCGCCGTGCTGCTGCGCGGCAATGCCTACGCCGTCATCACCGAGCGCGACCGGCTTGAGTACCCCACGCGGCTCGATTTCGTCCTGCCGGAGTATGTCACGCTGTGGGAGGGTGACGATGACATCTTCTACACGATTCTCGGCAACGAACACCGCATTCCGAGCCGCGACGTGGTGCACATCAAGGGGCTGTCGACCAACGGTCTGCTCGGCCTGTCGCCCATCCGACAGCATTCACGGCTGCTCGCCCTGTCGCTCAGCTCGCTCGAGTTCGCCGATTCGTTCTACCGCAACGGATGCCGGACGACCGGCGTCTTCAAGAAGCCCGGCACGTTGAGCGACGAGGCGTGGGCGCGGCTCTACAAGCAGCTCTCCGAGGGCTATTTCGGAGCCCGCAACGCCGGCAAGCCCCTTCTGCTCGAGGACGGACTCGACTATTCGTCGATTACGATACCGCCCGAGGATGCGCAGTTTATCGCTACGCGGCTGCAGTCGGTCGACGAAATCGCCGCCATCTACGGCGTGCCTCCCCACATGGTGGGCAATCAGAGCCATTCGACCTACTCGAACAACGAGCAGCAGAACCTCGAGCTCTACAACCTGACGCTTGCCCCCTGGATAGCCAAAATCGAGGCGGAGTTCAACGACAAGCTCTTCCTCGAATCGGAGAAGAGACGCCTCTATGTCGACATTGACGCCAAGGGGCTCCTGAGGGCCGACACGGCCGCCAGAACAAACTTCTATCGCCAGCTCTACTATGTCGGGGCGATGAACGCGAATGAAATCCGCGCGTGCGAGGACCTCGACTCCTACGAGGGCGGCGACCAGTATTTCCGACAGACAAACATGGAACCCGTAAAAACAGATGGAAATGGGCAACAGAAATAACGACAAGGCAATCAACCGGATGCTGGTGCGTACGATGCGCATCGCCGACCTGAGGGTTGAACAGCGGGACGACGGAACCCTCTCCCGCAGAATTATCGGCCGGGCCGTCCCCTTCGACGAGTGGAGCAAACCGTTCTGGGAGGAGTGGGTCGAGAAAATCGACAGCCGCGCCTTCGATGGCTGCGACATGTCCGACGTCATCATGTGCACGGACCACGGCACCAAGTGCGCCGACGTGCTGGCCCGAATGCGCAACGGCGAGGGGACCCTCTCGATTCACATCGAGAGCGATGGCCTCCACTTCGCGTTCGATGCACCCCGCACGACGCGCGGTAACGACCTGCTGGAGCTCGTCAGTCGGGGCGACATCGGCGAGTGCAGCTTCAAGTTCATCGTCGCCGAGGACCGCTGGACCTGGCGCAGCGCAGCGAACGGTCTGAAGTACGACCAGCGGGTGGTGACGAAAATCGCCCGGCTCTTCGACCTCTCCATCGTCGTCTCGGGGGCCTATCCGTCCACCTCGGCCGTGACCGAACGCGCATCGGCCGACGAGCGGGCGGCCGTTGACGCTCTGCGCCGCGAGGCGGCACGCAGGTCGGAAGGTGCCATGGAACTCGTACGCGAGCGAGTGGCGCTGTATGCAAGAATCGCAAACCATTAACCACCATACCCATGAAGACAATCAAGGAACTCAAGGAGGAGCGTGCAGCGCTGGCGGCCCGGATGTCGCAGATGCTGGATGTGGCCGAGGAGCGTGAGGCCAAGGGCTTCACGGCCGAGGAGCGGGCCAAGTACGACGGCCTGAAGAAGGAGTACGAAACACTCGACGAGCGCATCGCGCTGCGCGAGGAGGACGAGGCGCGTGCAGCCGCATCGGCGCGCCGCATCGGCGGCGATTCGGGCAAGACGGCCGAGGAGAGAGCCGCCCGCCATCAGGAGGAGCTGCGCTCGACATTCATCGACTACGTGCGCGGTGCCGTCACCAAACCCGACATCAAGGAGGAGATGCGCGCCGAACTCTTCACCGGCACGGCCGACAATCAGGTCATCATCCCGAAGCTTATCGCGGACAAGGTGGTGCATGCCCTCAAGTCGACGGGAACCTTCCTCGAGTCCATCGACCTGGTGATTACCGAGAATGCGATTCCCTACACGAAGTCCACGCTCAACACCACCGACAAGGCGCTGAAAAAGCTGGCCGAGGGGGATGCGAACACGACCGACAAGGTGAAGTTCGAGGGCGTTTCGTTCAGCGCCTACGACTACGTCACGCCCATCTTCCCGATTCACATCGCGCTGCTCGAAGGAACCTCCGTCGACGTCGAGGCGACGATTGTCGAGGCTGTCACCCAGTGCGTGAGCCGCGGCCTGCAGGAGCTCGCCACCCGCACGGGCACCGGAACCAACGACATCAAGGCGCTGCTGACGGCGGCGACCAAGGGCTTCACCTCGGCCGAGGGTACGGCCGTAACCTACGACGAGCTGGTTTCGCTCATGTCGTCGGTGGACAACGCCTACGGCAACACCGAGCGCGGGGCCTTCATGATGAACTCGGCGACGCTGGCCGCCGTGATGAAGATTGCCGACAAGAACGGCCGGCCGATTTTCCTCACCGACCTGCAGACGGGCTCCGTATCGCGCATCCTCGGCCGGAGGGTCATCGTCAACGAGTCGATGCCCGACATCGCCGCCGGCGCCAAGCCGATTGCGTTCGGCGACTTCAAGTACTACCACCTGCGCATGGTGCGCGGCATTCGCCTCACCGTTTTCAAGGAGAAGTATGCCGACAAGCTCCAGGTGGGATTCATGGGCCATGTCCGTGCCGACGGCAACCTGGTCGACGCCGGAACGCATCCGGTGAAGTACCTCGAAATGGCAGGCGCCTAAACCTTCTCGGCCATGATATTCGGCAGAACGGGAAAAGTCTATCCGCGCCAGGTAATCGAGCGGATTGTTGGCGGGCAGATGCGGCTCGTCCCCGAAGACGGGGTGCTCTACGAGAATGCCGTGCGGAATCTCTATGTGGCCTTCGACATCGCCGAGCAGTATACGAACCGAATCATCGTGCGCAGTGTCGTGACATTTGCCTTCGATGAGTTCGAACCAGTCCTGGATATTCCGACTGCCCCCGTGCTGCGTATCGAGTCGCTCTCTTACTACGACGCGGAAGACCGCCTCGTCAAACTCGGCGAGGCGGACTACCGGCTCATCGCGGCCGAGCACCGCACGAGCCTCGAACTGTTTGCCTCGCCGTCGCTCTCCGCCCGTCGCCGTCACGGCCGGGTTCTGGTCGAGGCGCTCTGCGGCTACAGCGACTATCGGGACACGCTCTCGCGTGAACCCGAGGACGAGGGGGGCATCGTCCTCCCCGGAAGCATCGAGGCGGCGGTGGCGCTCCGCGCCGGGACGCTCTGCGAAGCGGACGGAGACGCCGTAATCGGACGCTCGGTCTCGGCGCTGCCCGTGACCGTCGAACGGTTGTTGAACCCCTATCGCATGACGCCCTATGGCTGGAAAGGTTAGAATCACGCTGCTGCATCCTGCCACGACGCAGGACTCCGGAGGCGAGATTGTCGGCGAGCCGACCCCGTGGCGCTCGTTCTGGGCCACGAAGACCGAGAGCGGCGGCCGCGAGAATCTCTTCGCCTCGCGCATCGTCCACGAAGGGTCGGCCGTGCTGACTATTCCCTACGTGACGGGCGAGGACGGCCGCTCTCCGGCCGTGAATGCGCGGATGCTCGTCGAAATCGACGGACGCCGCCGACCGATTGAGAGCGTCTACGAAGAGGGTTTCCGCAAGAAGCTGCACATACTCATCACATTGTCGGACCTTGACTATGACGGGGGGTATTGAGATACACGGATATGCCGAGGCTGTTCGGCTCATGAGTCAGCTGACCGACCAGATGCAGCGCACGCTCGTGCGGCAGGCGCTGCGCCGCTCGGCTCAGCCCATCGTCGCAACGGCGCGGGCCCGTGCTCCGCATCGGACCGGTCGGCTGAAACGGTCGATTGGCGTCGTTTCGCTGCGCCGGGACCGGGTGCCCACGGTCATCCCGATGGCTGTGGGGCCGGTATTCAGCGTGACGAAGAACGGCAAGGCCAACGCCTTCTATGCCCGCTTCGTGCACGACGGTACCAAAGAGCGGAAGCCCTATGCCGTGTCGCGTAACAGCGCCCGGGCCGACCGCCGGGATGCCCGCCGGGGCATCCATCGGGCCCGCGTGCTCAAGTTCACGGGCCGGGAGGGCGGAACGGTCTACACGCCGACAGCCCGTGGCATGAAACCGAATCCGTTTCTGCGCAAGGCTTTCGACCTCTCCTCCGATGTGACGGTGGCCAACTTCGGACGGGAGCTCGAGACGGTGATAGCGCGTTTTGTGAACCGTAATTTTCGAAAACTATGACCTCGACGGAAGCCCTCGTGCAGCTGCTCTCGCAGGCAGTTGCAAAGCAGAAAATCTACCCGGACGTGGTCCCGGCTGAGGTCCAGCCTCCGTTCGTGGCCTACTCCGAGGAGTCACAGTCCAACACGACCTTCGACGGGAACGGAGGCGATGTGGACACGACGGTCGTGACGGTGGTCGCCCAGACCAAACGCGAGGCCCGCGAGCTGGCGGACCGTGTGGTAGGCGCGGTCGACGGCAAACTCTCCGAAGGCTATGCCTTCTACTTTCAGGGCCGCAAGTTCGTGATGTATGCGGACGAGCGCCTTTCGAGCTACGAATTAACCTTCAATATTCTTTGATATGGCAATGAAGACAGGGAAAGGGCGCAGTCTGACGATGCTCTGCGCCGACAAGAGCGTCTACCACGCACAGACGCACACCTTCACCATCACACCCGAATACGAGGAGTGGGAGACCAAGGACACCAAGGGCCCGGAGTACGAACTTTCGAAGGTCGGATTCACGGCCTCGGTCGACGGTCTGGCCTGCGTCCGTGAGAGCGCCGGTGAGCCGGCTGACGCACACGATACGCCCGACATGATTGCCCAGGCCATGAAGGGTCAGTCGGTGGACGTGGTGGTCAAACTGGCCATCGAGGGGACCACCGAGAAGTCCTACACGTGCAAGTGTGTTATCGACAGTTTCGAGGTCAGCGAGACGGTGGCCCAGAAGGCGACCTACAAGGCCTCGTTCAAGGGCTACGGGCTGGCTCCGGTCGAGTAACCGTTTCGAGTTGACAACCCCGGCGGAGGAATTACTCCGCCGGACTAAACCTTTACGGGATGTTACAGAATTTTACAACCAACGGCCGGACCTTTCCGGTCAACTTCGGCATTCGGGCCCTGGCGGCCACGGCCGACCAGCTGGGGCTTACGCTCGACGGCCTCGCCCGCGAAACCGTTGTTCCCGACATGTCGCTCGGCCGCCTGATTGAGGTGGTCACGGTCGTTTCGGCCGAGGCGATGACGGACGGCGCCCGAAAGAGCGGCGAGCCGAAACGCTACACTCCGGACGATGTGGTTGACCTCATCGACGGTGACCCCGACGTACTGCCCGTCCTGCTCGGTATGTTCCGCGAATCGATTGGGACCGGAAGCGCGGTTTTTCGGACGGCGGCCCGACCCGAAGCCCCCGGGACCGCCGCAGAAGAGGTCGGGCCGACCGACGGCAAGGTCAGGAAATCACCTACGGGCGGCTCTATGCCGTAGCGGTCGGGATGCTCGGCATAGCGCCGTCGGACTTCGAGCAGATGACCCTCGCGGAGTTCGACGCGGCCGAGCAGGGGTTCATGCGTCGACGGGAGTATGACTTCCGCACGGCGATGAACGTCCAGCGGTGGGGCAGTTTCGCCATCATGTCGTCGATGTGCGACATGAAGGGTCGGGGGCCCGAAGAGGTACTTCCGTTGCCGTGGGACGGCCGTCCGTCCGCTTCCGAACGGGTGCAGGGGCACAGAATCACCAAACGGGAAATGGCACGCATGCGCGCAGAGGCGCTGCACGATGTGGAAAAACTGGAGCGACAATGGCAAAGAAAATAGCGGAGTTGCTGATAAAAATCGGCGCCGATACATACGGTTTCTCGAAGATGTCCACCGATGTCCGCAAGCAGCTCAACACGCTGCAGAAGGACCTTCAGGGCTTCGGGAAGAGCTGGTCGCTCTACGTGACGGCTCCGTTGACGGCGGCGGTAGGCGTTGCGGTGAAGGCGGCCGACGTGCAGCTCAAGAACGAGAAGCGGCTGCTCACGGCCTTGCAGGGACGCGAAGACATCCAGCAGCGGCTCATCCGGCAGGCGGGCGAGTTGCAGTCCCGCTCGCTGTTCGGCGATGAGGAAATCATCGGACAGCAGGCCTTCCTGGCATCGCTGGGGTTGACCGAACGCCAAATCAACGCGACCATCGAGGCGGCGGCACAGCTATCGGCGGCGACGGGCATGACGCTCGACAGCGCCGTGAAGAACCTGGCCAAGACCTACGGCGGACTGTCCGGTGAGTTGGGCGAGAGCATCCCGAAACTGAAGGAACTGACCACTGAACAGATGAAGAACGGCGAGGCGGTGAAGTTCATCCTCGACAACTACCGCGGTTACGCCGAAACGGCCGCCTCGGCGGGTCTCGGCCCGCTGCAGCAGTTGAAGAACTCCATCGGTGACGTGGGTGAGGAAATCGGCAAGGTGCTGATGCCTATGATTCAGTCGGCGGCCGTATTGCTGAAGGAGTTCGCAGTGTGGTTGCAGGGGTTGTCTCCGGCCGCCAAAACGTCGATAGTGGCTATCGGCGGCATCGCGGCGGCCATCGGCCCGTTCTCGATAGCGCTCGGCTCCGTCATCAAGATGCTTCCCGCCCTCAAACTGGGACTTGTCGCCATCACAGGCCCCGTCGGCCTCGTTACGACGGCCATCCTCGGAGCGGCTGCCGCCCTGGCCGTATTCAAGGCTAACTCCGACAAGCTCTCCCGCGAGCGTATCTCCGACCAGGCACAGAAATATGTTTCGAGCGGTTTGGGTGTCGAGGAACTCAAGCGCATGCGCGAGGAGGCGCTGGCCAAGAACCTCGAATGGAACGATACCTACCAACGCATGCGCGATGCGACGAATCCGCTGAAGTCGGAGTCGTTGTCGTATTTCGTCATGAACTACTCCTCGAACAGCCGTGACCGCGAGGAGGCTTACGCCAAGACACAACTCTATTATGAGAAGGTCATGGCGCTTGACGAGGCAATATCGGCCCTCTCCCAGACGACCGACGGGGCCGGTGTCTCGTTCGACGGTTTCCTGGACACCTTCTCGCAGGTGGGCAAGCAGACGGAGAAGAACACGGGACTCATCGCGTCGCTCGAGGCCGAGTTGTCGCGGCTCGAGGCGGCCAAAAAGAGCGCGACCAGCACCTACGAAATCCATAACCTGTCGCGGACGATTGCCGGTCTGCGCGATGAACTCGAGCAGCTTCAGCAGGTGGGAACCGACGCTCCGGTGGTGTCGGCTCCCTCCGGCCTGTTCGGCGGAGGCGTCACTCCCTTGACGTTCGACCCCAGTGTCATTACCCCTTCGGAGGAGGTGTGGGCCAGTGCCCGCGAGCGATTCGCGGCGCAAATGGCCGAGTTTGTCTCCCAGGCGAACACGGTCGTCATGGACATGATGCCTGCGGTCAAGAATCTGCTCTCGGGTATTGGCTCGGCGATAGGTGAGGGGCTTAGCGATGTCCTTGCCGGAGATGGAACCTTCGAGGATTTACTCGGTGGCATAGTTCGGGTGATAGGGCAGTTCTTGAAATCTTTGGGACAGCAGCTAATCGAGCTTGGAGTCGTTATGCTGGCGATAAAGGAGGCCGTAATGGCGTCGTTTTCCAACCCGTGGACGGCCATCGCAGTCGGTATTGCAGCCGTAGCTTTAGGCGCGGCGATGATAAGTGCATTCAACAAGCGCAACGAGAAAGGCGTGGCGCTGGCCGAAGGAGGCCTGGCCTACGGACCGACAATGGCGCTTGTGGGTGACAACCGTGGCGCGGGCAGCGACCCCGAAGTCATCGCGCCGTTGTCGAAACTGCGGCAGTACGGCCTCGGCCGCCAGACCCTCGAGTTCGTGGGCGGCCAGTTCCGGCTCAGCGGTTCGGACCTCCTGCTGGCCATTCGGCGGGAGGATGCCAGAGTCTCTTATGTAAATGCACTGTAATCATGGCAATGTACGGGCTGAAATATTTATGCGAATACCGCTCCAAGATGCGCGGGAAACTGCAGTACCGCATCGAAATCGCAGAGAAGGGTGCGCCCAATCTGTCGGATTCCGAAGCCGGTATCATACGCCCGTATTCGGAAGTGTTCAGCATAAAGTGGGGAAACTCCGACGATGCGGAGTATGTGGCCGTCAAGGGAAGCAGCATGACGCTGCGGATTCTCTGTGTGAATGATATGGAGTATCTGTCCCTCTTTTCGGTCGACCCGTTCCGCTTCAGAGTCACAGTATACGAGTATCGGGACTCGGCCGGCAGCGGCGGCACTGTCCAGTCGCTGCTGTGGCGCGGGTTTCTCTCCGCATCGAATTACAAGGAGTCCTTTGCCCGTACGCCCTATGTCGTGACGCTTTCGGCTACGGACGGTTTCTCGCTGCTCGGCAGTATGCCGTATCTGAAAGACGACGGGGCTAAATTCAGCGGATTGGTGACCTTGCAATCTTTGCTCGTGTCATGTCTGCGGAAACTGGACCTTGCGCTGCCATATTCCGAATGGCTCTATATGAACGGTATCGACGACGGAGAGCGGAATTTCGGCAGTGTGTATATCGACAGCAGCAGGATATATTGGATGAAAAACGACGTGTCGTGGCTCGACGTGCTTGAATTGTGCCTGAAACCCTTCATGGCGCAGATTTTCCAGGCTTCCGGCACCGTCCACATCCGTCGAATCCGCTCGCTGCGCTCGACAACCCGCCCGGAGCTCTGGAGCAGCGTGCCGACAGTGACAAGTCCGAAACGGCTCCCTGTTACGCTGCTTTGGAACGACAAGTGCAATATCAGAGGGTCGGCCGAACTTGAATTGCTTCAACCGTACAAGACGGTTGATATATCGATGGACGATTCGAAGGACTCGGATGTAGATAAAGGTTTTTATCGGGCTGAGTCGTGGTCGAATGTTATATTCCCAACCTCATACTATCTCAAAGATAGGGTGGTATTTGGAACGCCGTCTGCCGTTTTTACCCGCGATATGACTCTCCCGGTCTTTTACCAGGCAGCGAAAGCCAATATTGAAATCTCGCTGGGGATTTATAATATGCTCACGGAGCACAAAATCAAAGCGTATGTTGAGGTTGAGGCAATAAAAGACGGGGCCCGATACAGATGGGACGATACGCAAAAAAATTGGAAGAGTAAATTCGGTGGATATCCTTATGCTGAAATTGACGAGGCTGGAGGCGAACCATGTACCGAATATTATGAAGAGAAATACGTGTCTCCTTATACGCCGGCATCGCAACTCCCCGGACATGATTTCAAAATCAACGTTACGAATGTCATAGCCAACAACGATGGCTCTCCTTGTAGCTTCAGACTCCATGTGTCGGCATCCGGGGCCTCGGATTTTGACGCACCCAATTCAGTGTGGGTATTAATTTCAGATATTAAAGTTACAGCCTCGGTTGGAGATGTTGAATCTGATGTGTTTGCTTCTCGAATCGCAATTTCATCCGGGAATGTAAATGATTGTGAAGTTTCCATCCCGCTTCGTGACGGTGGGTATCATCTGAATATGGGAGAGGTGATTCCATATATCCTTCGGGATGCAACGGGAACTCCGATTGTCTCCTGGCTTGCGCCGACCGAACGCGGCGACCTCATGCACCTGCTCGGAAACGACATCCTGAAACTCCGTTCGAGCATCTGCCGGCAGATATCGGGCGAGTTGCAGTGCCAGGACCCAGTAGACCTCAATACGCTCTTTTCGGACAGCCGGTTCACCCGTGCCGTCTACTATGTGAATTCCCTCGAGTTCATGGCAGACCGTCAAGTGTACAAGGCACAACTCCGGGAGCTTTACAATCTGCAGACTGCGCCCGTTACCGGTGTCCTGACCGATGTGTGTATGTTTGACGAAGAGTTGGAGCTCGTCTGCGCCCTTCATGCAACGCTTTTTTTCAGGACAAAGGTCTCGCCATACGGAGTTGCGATGTACAATACCGAGGCCCGCACCCTGGAGATGCTGCCCTACAGCGACGTCTCGTTGTCCGTGCGCAAAGGGCTCGATGCGGTCGTTGTCCAGATGGGGCAGACCGCTCTGTATGCTGTCGACAACGTCGGGTCTATTCTCTCTAAGCTCTCGTCCAATGCTACCATTGCATTGAATTTCGACACGGCGCTGTACGATGCAGACCGCTCGTCGTGGGTCTCGTTCAAAGCTGATTCGGCAGCGAACAAGACCACAGTCTATATTTTTACGTCGGAACTTGAACTCGAATCGGAAGATGAATTCGACCTGACTGCGATGGGACTGCAGCTCGCATCGTCGGGATATATTCTGACCGATGTGGCGGGACAGTGTTATTGGCACGGATATGAGCGGCATCCGTCTGGAGAGATGCAGCTTTTGCCGTACTCGGTTCGAGCCATATCCGATTCGCTGATGGTGAATGAAATCGACTCGTCGGAACCTCTTGCAGGCAAAGTCGAAGAGATAAGACGGAGAACCGGAAGCGACGTGACGGCCGACAATATACTGGGACAGATTTCCGTGTTGCAAACTTCCGGGATGGCGGTCTCGTGCAACTGTGCAATCGTAGCGGTGAGGTGTATGGGTACCAACTTTACTTCCGTGATTTCGATTTTCGATGCCAGAAAAGGCAGAGTAGAATCTTTCGATGTCGAGTCGCAGCCCGACATGGTAGTGGCCGGAGCCGCTGTCTGGCTGCTGGTGGATGGTCGGAAACTGCAGTGCTATGCTTTTGCAGCACTGTAATAAAGAGAAGGATATATGAAAAGTTATCGCATTGGCAAAACATTGAAGATTCGGTGGGGAATCTTGACAGGTGGAAAATCCGAGCCGTTGTCGGGCCGGGATTTGCGCCTCGAAATAGCGACGGGAAGCCGTTTCCGCAGGGACGTGTCCTTCGAGGCCGACGGCAGTGTAGCGGAGTTCGTCTTCCAGGGTTCTGAACAGCGCTACGTCGGGGCCTATACGGTGACGATGTGGGAAAACCGCGGGAAGGAGAACCAGACGGTCGTCGACCGGTGCGATGCCTTCTGCCTGGTGGCCTGCTCATGCGAGGAGAGCGCCGAATCGGCAGACGAGCCGAATCTCGATGTCGAAACGCTGGAGCTGGGTTCTTCCAATCTGGAGACCGGTGTTCCCGGCAAGTCGGCCTACGAACTTTTCAAAGAGCACAACCCCGACTCCGAACTGACGGAGGAGCAGTATGCCGAGGCGCCTGTTGTTGAGGCTGCCCGCGCCGCAGCACTTGCCGACAACCCTCCGAAGATTGTCGAGGTAGAAGGCGTTCAATACTGGGCATTCTACAACGAAGAGACAAAGCAGTATGTCACTTCCGAATATCCGGCCCGTGGCGAAAAGGGCGACCCGGGAGACCCGGGCAGCGGTTCGGACGTCAACGTCGTGCAAGGCACAGGACAGAGCACAACGGACGTCATGTCGCAGAAAGCCGTGACGGATGCGTTGGACAAAAAGGTGGACGCGGAACAGGGCAAAGGACTTTCGGCCAACGACTACACCAACGAGGAGAAGGAGAAGGTGGCCGCCGCTGTGCTGGTGACTACTCAGACGCTTGCGGAAGAGCAGCAGACCCAGGCCCGCAACAACATCGGAGCGGCATCGGCTTCTGTTATCGGCGATTTGTCGGCAATTCTGGACGAAATCAACGGGGTGGAGATTTGATATGGGAACACTTGCAGATAAGGCGAGCAAGGTGCTCGACACGAAACGGAAAATCGCGGCGGCCATCGAGCAGATGACGGGCAAGCCTGCCGGTGATGTGTTCGCCGACTATCCGGAGCAGATTCTGGGCATTCAGACCGGAGGCGGTTCCGGTTGGACGGGCCATGCCGACGTCGAAGGCTTGAAGGCCATCGGCTGGACGGATGAGGACATCGCCTATTACCAGCAGTACGGCGTGAACTGGAATGAGGAGGACGACGCTTTTCATAAGGTGCCCGAGGATAACAAGGCGCTGTATGGGGTTATAAATATCGGCAACGTCCAGCAGTACAAAGATATACTGGTCTACCTGCCGAAAATTGACATGACGGGGGTGACCAGTCTGTCGAGCAAGTTCGACAGGTTCTATTCTCTTGTAGCTATTCCACTGCTTGATACCTCGAAGGTTACAAATATGTACAGCACGTTTTCTAACTGCTGCTCTCTCGTTTTTATTCCGCCCCTGGACACGTCGAGTGTGACGACCATGTCGTATTTGTGCCAAAACTGCTACTCCCTTCTTTTTATTTCGCCACTCGATGCGTCGAAAGTGACAACCATGTCGTATCTGTTGCAGAACTGCTACTCCCTCATTTCGGCCGCGCTTCTGAATACGTCAAACGCAGCTACCGTGTCTAACATATTCAACAGCTGCCGGTCGCTTGTCTCCATCACTGAATTCGATTTTTCGAATGCCACGATAGAGACAACTTCTTTCTCAAACTGTAGCTCTCTGAGATTCTGTAATATCAGAAACCTTAAAGGCTCCGTTAACATATCCGCCACGTCGCTCCTCGAGAAATCGAGCCTTTTATACATGATAGAGAATGCGTCCTCGGTGTCGAGCTGCACCATCAAGCTGTCGGCGCACTGCTACAACAAATACTCCTCCGACCCGGACGTAGTGGCGGCACTTTCAGCACAACCTCTTGTTTCACTCGCATCCGCATAACATCATGAAGGAGATAAAAGCACGGGCAGGGTATTACCTTGCCGACCCGAACAAGGAGTATTTTTTCAAGGCCGTGAAGGGTGAGCGTGTCGATGAGGCCAACTTCATCGAAGTCCCGGAGGCCGAGGTAGAAGAGATTCGCAAACAACGCGATGCGGAACAACTGGCCGTCTCGCAAAACACATTCTGACAGCGTAGCGATATGTTCGACATCCTCCTCGATACGTGCGGACTCGAAGCCATCGTCCTGCGGCGGGCTGTCCTGCTGGAGATTATCATCTGGGCGGTTATGTTTGTCGCAGTCATGATAGATATGCGTACCGGAATTCGTAAAGCAAAAGCATTGAATCAGCCAATAGATTCTCACGGGCTTCGGCGTACACTTGTCAAGTTTGGCGATTATGGGAAGGTTACAGCACTTTTCATGTGTATCGACTTACTTGGTATGCTGTTCAGTATCTATGCTCTTCCCTATGCTTCTGGAGCGTCGGCCGTGATTGCAGTCGGCATCGAGGCGTGGAGCGTACGCGAGAATCTGCGTGCGGTGCGTTCGTCGGCCGCTCGTGTGACGGAAATCGTCGCCGGACTTGCCAAGACTCAGGACATGAAGGAGGTGATAGACTTTATCCAGCAACTCGACCGCGTGCGGGCCGAGGCGTCCAAGAAGAACAAGGAGAAACCTCAATAAAAGCAAAACTATGACGAAGAAAACGAAGATGATTCTTATCGGCATCGCCGCAGCGGCGGTGCTGGTAGTGGTGTTCAACCTGCTGCCGGGCGGAGTCCGCATCGCCTCGACCGTATCGACTGCCGCCGGGTTCGTTGCCGGTGTTGCCGCCAGGGGGTGGTATGACCGCAAATCTCAGGAAAAGGAGGGTGAGGTATGAAACACTTTACCATGGAAGAGCTGACCCGCTCCGATACGGCCCGGGCCAGAGGGATTGACAACACGCCGCTTGTCGAGCACCGACGCAACCTCATCGATATGGTCGACGAGCTGATTGACCCGCTCCGGGAACGGTGGGCGATAGTCTGTGCCAACGAACAGCTGGGGTCTCCGCAACTCCGAGTGACGTCGGGCTATCGGAGCCGTGCGCTCAACGATGTGGTAGGGGGTGCTGCCACCTCGGCGCACCTGCTCGGCTATGCGCTTGACCTGGCGCCGGCGAACGGGGCGATGCGCCGCTTCAAGGAGGTATGCCGCGACTTCCTCAAGGGGCGTAAGTTCGACCAGATGATATCCGAAGGGGAGGATGCCTCGGGAAACCCTGCCTGGGTGCATGTCGGGTACAAAAACGCGGAGGGCAGACAACGCCGACAGTTCCTCTCCATGCGCGGCGGAACCTATATTCCCATGACGGCATGAGACGCATCTACTACAACAGCTGGCTGGCGAAGTGCTTCATCTTCGGATACAGCACCGCCATGTTCTTCGGCTATATCTGCACGAAGAACCGACCGGACAATCCGCTCTCGGCCCGGCTCAAACGCCACGAAAGCATTCACGCCGAGCAGTACGGCGAGGTGACGCTCCTGGCCTTTCTGCTCGCCCTTCTGTCGCAGGCGGTGTTGGGCGGCGGTTGGTGGTTCGCGGGCGTGCCGTTCGTCTACTACGTGCTCTACTTCCTGGAGGCATCCCTCACGTGGTGGTTTCGGCTGGTTACCGACGGCTGGAAGTCGGCCGCCCGGATGGCCTACGAGTACTCCATGTTCGAACAGGAGGCTCGGGCCGGAGAGGGAGATGTCGGATATGTCGAATCCCGCAGGTTCTGCGCGTTCCTGCGCTATTTCGGCCGGATATGAAGCGGTGGATTGTTGCAGCCGTTGCGCTGGCCGCTGCCTTTTTCGGAGGGTGGTGGCTGGGGCAGCGTGCTGCCCGGACACGGATTGTCGAGCGTGTGCGGTTCGATACGCTCTTCTACGAACGTCCGACACCCTTTGCGGCAGCGGCGCGGACGCTGGAGGTGAACGTGCCTCGGCTGCTCTTCGCTCCGTCCGACACGGTGGAGCGGCTGGTGGTTGCGGGCGACAGCGTGCGGATAACGGTCACGGAGCGCACGCTGGAGTACCGCGACTCGACCTACTACGCGCGGGTGGTCGGGCCGGTTGTGGGGCAGCTGGGTCCCCGGCTCGACTACCTCGAGACTTACAACAAGACGGTCGAGCGGGTGCAGCTCGTCCGCGAACCGTACGCCTGGGAATTCGGCCCGGCGGCCGGAGCCTGGGTGACCCGGGATGGCGGCGGGGTATGGGCTGGTGCCTACGCCCGACGCACATTTGGCCGATTCAGCGTGTCGGTCGCAGCGGGATATGACGCCCGCAATACCGGAGCCTTCGGCCAGATTCAGGCCGGCGTGGCGCTGTGGAGACGGTGACTTGTCAACTCTGGGCCTGTTTCAGCGAGGAAATAAGCCCCGTATGCATATCTACCACATAAATCCCATCATATTCCGATATGACTCTTTTGGGTAAGTCATGTTTGATTGTACTTATGAAGGAGTTATGAGGTATTTCCAGGCACAACCACCATTTGGTTATGTCTTGATTCTCATTCTTATAGGAAGTCAACTTCTTCGATTTATCATTGATGGCCTTCCTTATTGATTTTTTATTGGGGCGAAGCCATATTAGCATATCAGGCTGAATCTGTATGCTTATTTTTGCAGGGGCTTCAACCGGCTTAATTAGATAGGAGATATTGACATCGGAGATATATTTGAAGCTTTTGTTTGATATACTTGTTTCTCCTCTCTGTAATTCTATCTTCTCTCGAATCTCTCTCTTTATCGATTCCTTCTTGCTGTAGGTATAACCATACAAATACAATTTAAGAGGAACTCTTACGGTTATGGCATAGGGAATTTCATCCTTAAAAAAGCCGTTGACTTGTAATTCGGATATGCATTCCTGGCATAATTTTGTGAGTCCTTTCGATGTAATCACCGGGTGTTTTTTTCTTTGAGGATAACATCTAACGTGCTCTATTCCTATTACCTCGTTTTTGCTTTTATCCGTGACTATGAAGTCCGGTTTTTCGCTTTGTGCAATATAGATATCTGATTGATATCTATCCTTATATATCCCTTCGAGAAGTACTCGGACAGGAAATTCTTCGACAATCTTTTTCATAATAATTTGCTCTGAATGATTTGATTTAAAATTAGTTGGATTCTTTAACATAATCTTTTATTTTAATTAATTGTTAAAAACGTCATATAATCATCTATATTCAGTTGCAAATATGTGGAATCATTCAGATAACGCAAAGTATTATCGTAAAATTTTATCAATAAATTGCATGTCGTCATGAAAACCCCTATCTCTTACTACGGAGGAAAGCAGTCCATGCTGAAGCACATCCTTCCGCTTATACCGCCGCATCAGCTCTACACGGAGGCATTCTGCGGCGGAGCCGCTGTTCTTTTTGCCAAGCGCCCGGCCGAAGCAGAAGTTATCAATGACCTCAATATGGAGTTGACAAACTTCTATTGGTGCGCAAAGATGTATTTTCCGGACCTGAAACGTGAAATAGAGAGGACGTTGCACAGCCGCGATGTTCATGCTCATGCCGCACATATCAATGCCTATCCGCAGTTTTTCTCTCCGGTCGAGCGGGCGTGGGCCGTGTGGGCACTTTGCAAGATGTCGTTCGCTTCGATGCTTGACGGAACATTCGGCTACGACTTCAGCGGTGCCATGCCCGAAAAGGTACGCAATGCCAAGCTGGATTTTACCGAGCGCTTGTGCAGGCGCCTGGAGCACGTTACGCTCGAAAGCCGCAATGCGCTCGATGTGATTGCCTGCTACGACAGACCCGAGGCCTTCCACTTTGTCGACCCTCCCTACGTCAATTCAGACTGCGGGCATTATGAGGGGGTCTTTTCCGAGCAGAATCTCGAACAGCTGCTGCAGGTGCTGGAGACGGTCAAGGGTCGGTTCATGCTTACCATGTACCCGTTCCCATCCATCGAAACGTATGCACGGAAAAACGGATGGCGCATTCATGCGGTTCAGCGCACCATCAGTGTGGCGAAATCGAATCGCCGCCGGCAGGAGGAGTGGATTGTCTGCAATTACGAATCGACGGAACAGACTACACTGTTCGGAGCGATTTGATATAGTTGAGCACCGTCCGGTTTGCCCGGTCGACCTTTGTCCAGTCGTAGGAGATGTAGAACTTCCCGGCGATTGAGGTGTCGACGTGTCCCAGCCCCTTGCTGATTTCCTTTTCCGAAATACCGAGTTTGTCGGCCAGTGTCGCCCAGGTGTAGCGCGCCCAGTAGAAGGTAAGACCTTCGATATTCAGCTCGCGGCCTATTGCCCGCATTGCCTTTTGAATGCGAGTGTTGAATGTCTTGTATGTTTCCCGGTTCTCAATAAACCGAAGTACATGCTCTTTCCCTGCGTACCTGGATATTATCTCGGCAGCCTCCGGCTGGACGAGAATCGACACCGGGTTGATGTTTTTGCCTGAGGTCTTTTGTCGGACAAAGTGGGCTCGGCCGTCTCGCAGCCGGTCGAGATTGTACAAGTCAACGAGGTTCATGCCGCACATGTAGAACGACAGCAGAAAGAGGTCCCGAGCCGTTCGGCGGAAAGGGTAGGGCGTATCGTAGGCAATCAGCCGTTGAAATTGCTCCTCGGTGAGCGCCTCCTTGTCTTTGCGGGAGGAGGTAATCTTGAATTTCCGGAAGGGATAGTGCTCGAGCCCGATTATTTCCTCGTTAATGGCGCTGTTGAAGACAGCTCGGAGATTCCGAAAATGCAGGGCTCTGGTGTTGATGCTGGAGCCTTGCTTTTCGAGATAGGCATCGAATGCTTTCAGCCAAATGACGGTAATCGATTCGAACGAGAGACTCGACTTGTCGAACGCCTCGATTGTTTTGAGGGTATAGAGGCAGGCCAATCGGCTGTTCTCGGTGCGCCTTGAACCGGCGTATCGGTGGAAATAGTCTGAAAGGCTCTCCTTGTTTGATGCAGGTTTGACCTCGGTCATTAGCGCTTTGATTTCGGAAACGCTTTTCCCGGCCAGTTTCCCGTTGTTATCCAATTCCCGGAGTGTGTTCGTGTATTTGAAGAACAGCGCCTCTAAGCTCTCATTGATGGCACGTGCATTCGGGCACTTCGGAAGGACGGCTTTGTTGACCTCTCCGTTCCAGTGTTCGGGCAGAATGTTGATGCCTGTACCTATGGTTGTGACTTTCCCTTTTGATGAGAGCAGGAACTGAATAGGGTAGAGCCCGCGAGCGGTCGCTCTTCGACGGTCGAGTTTTAAGGAGATGGAGGCCATTTTGTGCAAGTATTTTGCAAGTGGGGCGGTAATGACAATGCGACGCAATGCCGCTACAATGCGTTATAAAGGTGGTTAATTCGGCGGAGAAATCCAAAAAATGGATAAAAGAAAAGCACTTGCATCGATGCAAGTGCTTGATTTTTAGTTGGTAGCGGGAGAGAGACTTGAACTCTCGACCTCATGATTATGAATCATGCGCTCTAACCAGCTGAGCTATCCCGCCATGGCTCTGTTGCACTTTCGGACGGCGAACCGTCGTCGGTTTGAGTTCCAAAGCGAGTGCAAAGGTAGTACAAATTTCGGAACTACCAAAAAAATCACGAAAAAAACGTGTAAAAAGCCTTCCGGCAACCTCCTGGCAGCGGTTTTGCACGCCATTCCCGAAACAAAACTCATTCGATGGAACGTTCGAAGTCTCATGAGGGCAGGCTCATCGGGTTGCTTGCCGAGTTGAAGGTCACGGCGGGCCTTGTGCTGCTGGTTGCCATTTCGCGGGAGATTCTCCTCGGGCATCACCAGGCCTTCTCGCACGGATACCTTGCCGTGCAGCTGGTGGTCTGCCTGCTTTTTCTGGGCGATTTTTTCGTCCGCTGGCATGCCGCCGACCGCAAACTGCCGTTTTTCCTGCGCAATCTGTTCTTTCTGCTCATCTCGGTCCCCTGGCTCAACATCGCGGTCTGGAGCCATGCGCTGCTGCCGCGTTCCTGGGCGCTGCTGCTCGGCCTGATGCCGCTCGTCAGGGCTTTCGGCGTGCTGGGCATCGTGGCGCACTGGCTGGTGACGGGACGCATCCGTCAGCTCTTCGTCTCCTACCTTTTCACGGTGCTCGTCTTTACCTACCTCTCGGCGCTGGTCTTCTACGACTACGAAATCGGGGTCAATCCGAAACTCGACGGCTTCGGCGATGCGCTGTGGTGGGCCTGGATGAACGTGACGACCGTCGGAGCGGAAATCTTCGCCGTGACAGCCGTGGGAAAGCTCTTTTCCGTGCTGCTTCCGGCGCTCGGCATGATGATGTTCCCCATCTTCACGAGCTATCTCCTGCAGGAGTATGCGCCCTCACGCCGCAGGTCCGATTCCTGACGGGCCGCCACATGCTGCGGCTGCCGGGCCGGGAACCGAACCGGGCCGGGGCTCTTTACCGCGACGATTTCTGCTGTTCGCGCAGCAGGTCCCGGATTTCGGTGAGCAGCAGCTCCTCCTTCGACGGGGCGGCCGGTGCCGGAGCGGCCTTCTTGCGGCGCATCAGCCGGTTCATCAGCTTGACCATCAGGAAGACACAGAAGGCCAGGATGGCGAAGTCGATGCACTGCTGGATGAAGGCTCCGTAGTTCCAGTATACGGGCGTCGCGGCACTGTCGGCTGCGGCTCCTGACATGCTGTCGCGTACGCCGCTCAGGTCGACGCGCAGGTTCGAGAAATCGGTCTTGCCGAGCAGCATGCCGAGCGGCGGCATGATGATGTCGTTGACCAGCGAGGAGACGATTTTGCCGAATGCGCCGCCGATGATGACGCCGACGGCCATGTCTACCATGTTGCCCTTGAGGGCGAATTCCTTGAATTCTTGGAGAAATTTCATGCGCTTGCGGTTTTAGAGTCGGTTGAAGATACGAAAAATCGGGCGGAAGTCCAACCTTTTGAGTTGTTTCGTCGCCATGATGCGGAGCCGATGCCCCGCCGTATGTTGGTTTTGTCGGGGCATTTGCGTACATTTGTCCAACGGACGACGGGTGGGGCGGGCCGGAATCTCCGAGCAGCCGATACGGTGCAAAACCCTTGCCTGAAACGGACGTATGGATTGTTAAAACAGAAGTTCATGAAAAGAATAACGAATCCCTGGAGCGGAATGGAGGGGTACCGCTGTTTCGGTTGCGACCCCCACAGCGAACGGGGTCTCCGGATGGAGTTCTACGAGGATGGCGACGAGATTGTGAGCGTGTGGCATCCGCGTCCCGAATTTCAGGGATGGGTCGATACGCTCCATGGCGGCATCCAGGCGACGCTGGCCGATGAAATCAGCAGCTGGGTGGTCTTCCGCAAGTTCCAGACCAGCGGCGTGACGTCGAAGATGGAGGTGCGCTACCTCCATCCCATCCATACCTCTGACGAGCGAATCACGCTGCGGGCATCCGTACGGCAGCAGCGGCGCAATCTGGTCGAGATAGGCGTCCGCATCTTCGATGTGCACGACCGGTTGTGCACCGAGGCCGTCTGTCTTTACTTCCTCTTCCCGAAGGAGCGGGCCCGTGAGGAGTTTCACTTCTGCGAGTGCGGGGTCTGCGACGAGGAGTCGATGCCTCGCTGAGGCTTGCGTGACCGCGCCGGCGCCGGCACGGCGTGACGGAGCCGCGTGGCAGCGGGCCGCTTTGCCGCATGGGGCCCGAGTGGGGTAGTGTGTGACCGGGTGTGGCCGGGAGGCCTATCCGGCCCTGCTTTCCCGATGTCGGCCGCGGATGGCGACTGTACGAAAAAAAGACGAGCCCCTGCGCCGTTTCCCGGCTGCAGGGGCTCGTTCTTTTCGGGCGGGGAAGTCTCTCCCGCCCGGTTGCTGTGGGGCGTTACTCGATTTCGAGCAGCGGGGCGTCCGTCGGAACGTTCTCGCCGACCTGAGCCAGCAGCTGCTTGACCTTTCCGCTGACATCCGACGTGATGGAGTTCTCCATCTTCATCGCTTCGAGCACGGCAACCTCCTGACCGGCCTTCACCTCGTCGCCGACCTTCACCTTGAAGTCGATGACACGGCCCGGCAGCGGGGCGTTGACCGTGTGGCCCGTGATGGCTGCGGCCTTCTTCTCCTCGGCTTTCTGCTCCTCGGCCTTCGGCTCGGCGGGTTTCGAGGCGGCATAGGCCTTCTTCTTCTGTTCGGTGAGGAATCCCTTCGCCACGAGCGGGAAGAGCTCGAGCAGCAGCACCTCCTTCTCGTTGGCCGCCAGCTTCACGCCGCCAGCCTCGGGCAGTTCGGGATTGGGCTGCATCTGATACTTCGAGGTGTCGTAGGGAGTCTCCTCGCGTACGCCGCAAATCTTGAAGCGGAATTCGGGGTCAATCTTGACCGGCGTCTTGCCGTATTCGCCCTTGACCAGACCGACAAACTGCGACGACTTGTTGGTGTACATCGGACGGCCGGCCTTCTCGTCGAGGGCGCAGTTCACGGCCTGTGCGCCGACAATCTGCGAGGTGGGGGTCACCAGAGGCGGCAGACCTGCGGCCAGACGCACCGACGGAATGAGCTCCATGGCGCGCGGCAGAATCTCCTCGGCCTTGAGCTGCTTGAGCTGGGCCACCATGTTGGAGTACATGCCGCCCGGAATCTCGGCCTTCTGGACCAGTTCGTTGGGTGCGGGGAAGCCGTAGTAGGCCTCAATCTTGCGGCATGCGTCGATGGTGCCCTCCTCGTCGTCGGCCTGGGCGGCCTTGATGGCGCGGTCGAACAGGGCGTCGATTTCGGCGGGAATCGTATCCGTCAGCGGGTTGAATGCCTTCGGTTCGGGTTTCTCGGTGCCGAATACCGACTGGTTGAGCTCCTTGCGGATTTCACGCAGCTGGGTGTTGATTTTGGCCACGGCCTCCATGTTGACGCCCAGGTCGATGCCCAGCTTCTTGCAGAATACGTAGACCAGCTCGATGGCCGGAGCGCCCGTACCGCCGGCGAAGTACCAGCAGTTGGTGTCGACGATGTCGACGCCGGCAACGATGGCCGCCAGCACCGATGCCAGACCGTAGCCCGGCGTACAGTGGGTGTGGAAGTCGACCGGAATCGACAGGTGCTGCTTGAAGAGGCGCACCAGCGTGGCCACGCGGCGCGGCGGGATGAGGCCCGACATGTCCTTGATGGTAATCATGTCGGCACCCAGGGCGGCCATCTGCTTGGCCTTGTCGAGGAAGTAGGCGTCGGTGAAGACGGGCTTCGGAGCCTTCTTGCCCATCAGACGGGCGAAGAATCCAACCTCGGGGTATTTCGGGTCCACCGTGTAGCAGACGGCGCAGTCGGCGATACCGCCGTACTGTTTCACATACTTGACCGTAGACTTGACGTTGTCCACGTCGTTCAGCGCGTCGAAGATACGCATGATGCCCAGTCCGCTTTCGATGGCGTTGCGGCAGAAACCGTCGATGATTTCATCCGTATAGGGCGAGTAGCCGAAGAGGTTGCGGCCGCGCGACAGGGCCGTGAGCTTCGATACGTTGCCGACGGCCTTGTGGATGGTTTCGAGACGGGTCCAGGGATTCTCGTTCAGATAGCGCATTACCGAGTCGGGTACGGCGCCGCCCCAAACCTCCATCGCATAGAAGTTCGCATCCTTATAGTAAGGAAGACAGCGGTCGATTTGGGCCTGGTTCATTCGCGTGGCGAACGAGGACTGCTGTCCGTCGCGCAACGTGAGGTCTCTGATTTTAAGATTTCTTGCCATGATGCTAATAATATTAGGTGTCTTAGGTTGAATTTTGACGGGTCTGCTATTGTTATTCGAATAACAAAGATAGAAAAGAATTTTAATTTGCAATAATTTTGACCCGAAAATTGAAAATTTTCTTTCCGGAAGCCACAACATTTTTCTGTTTCTAAGAAAGAACGGTTCTTTCGGACGGTTCGGCGTCGAATTTCGCTCCTGCGGGCGGCTGTTTCGCTGCCGGCATCTTCCTCCGGTGGAAGGGGAGGGGCTCCGACCGGCCGGAGGCCGGCGCGGGGGTGTGCGCTATTCGGCTGCCCCATCTTCGGGGGCAGGGCAGTCTCCGTGCTCGCCTTTCGCTGTCTTTAGAGAAGAGAGGATGCGGCTCGGCAAAAAAATCAAACGAGTTTGTTTTTCTGCCCTCGCCTTTCACTATCTTTGAAGAAGACAGGATGCGGCTCGGCAGAGTCAACGTGTGAAAACTTCGTTTTCATTTGTCTCTGCCCTCGCCTTTCACTATCTTTGAAGAAGACAGGATGCGGCTCGGCAAAAAAATCAAACGAGTTTGTTTTTTCTGCCCTCGCCTTTCACTATCTTTGCCGTCGTCGTACGCCGCAACGGGCTCCACCGGACTGCTCCGAACCATTGCGCGGCGCACGGGATTTGAAAATTAATCGATTCGTTCAACATCAAGTCACCATGTCGCCCGTTGCCGTCATCGTCGTCGTCCTTGTCTACATCGCCCTGCTTTTCGCCATCGCGTGGCTTGCGGGCCGTCATGCCGACAATGCCGCATTCTTCACGGGCAACCGCCGCTCGTCGTGGCTCGTGGCCGCCTTCTCGATGATTACGGCCGCCATGTCGGGTGTGACCTATCTCTCGGTGCCGGGCTCCGTGGCGACCGACTCCTTCTCCTACATGCAGATGGTGCTGGGCTTCACCGTGGGGCAGCTCATCGTCGCCTTCGTACTCGTCCCGCTCTTCTACCGGATGCGGGTCATCTCGCTCTACCAGTACCTCGACCGCCGCTTCGGGGTCACCTCGCAGCGTACCGGAGCGTGGTTCTTCTTCCTGTCGAAGATGCTCGGCGCTGCGCTGCGCGTCTACATCGTCTGCGCGGTGATGCAGCTGCTGGTCTTCGACCGCTTCGGACTGCCCTTTGCAGTGAATGCCGTGGTGACGATGCTCTTCGTCTGGCTCTATACGCGGCGCGGCGGGGTGAAGTCGCTCATCTGGACCGACTCGTTCAAGACGCTCTGTCTGGTGGCAAGCCTCGTGCTGACGATTCTCGCGCTGGTACGCGGGCTGGGGCTCACGACGGGCGAGGCGCTGCGCGAGGCGGCCTCGTCGGACTATGCGCGCATCTTCTTCTTCGACGACCCCTCGTCGGAGCGTTACTTCTGGAAGATGTTCGTGGCGGGCATCGTGCTGCTGGTGGCCATGACGGGCCTCGACCAGGACATGATGCAGCGCAACCTGAGCTGCCGCTCGCCGCGCGATGCGCAGAAGAACATCCTGCTGACGGCGCTCTGCCAGATTGTCGTCATCCTCCTCTTCCTGACGCTCGGCGCACTGCTCTACCTCTATGCGGCGCATGTCGGGATGGAGCTTCCCCCGAAGAGCGACCAGCTCTTCTCGCAGGTGGCCGTCAACGGCGGGCTGCCCCTCCATGTCGGGCTGCTCTTCGTGCTGGGCATGATGGCGAGCACCTACTCGTCGGCCGGCTCGGCACTCACGGCACTCACCACCTCGTTTACGGTCGACCTGCTCGACGCTACGCGGCATGGCGACGAGGCCCGGCTCACGCAGACGCGCCGCCGCGTACATGCGTTGATGGCCGTCGGCATGACGCTGCTCGTGCTGCTGTTCGGCTATTTCGGCAACGACAGCGTCATCAATCTCTTCTTCAAGGTGGCCGGCTACACCTACGGCCCGATTCTGGGCATGTTCCTCTTCGGCATCTGCACGCGTCGCCGCATCGACGACCGGTGGCTGCCGCTGGTGGCCGTTGCCGCGCCGCTGTTGAGCGCCCTGTTGCAGTATGTGGCACAGGAGATGTTCGGTTATCGAATCGGATTCGAACTGCTCGTCTACAACGCCGCCATCACCATGGCCGGCATGTGGCTTCTGGGCAGAGAGAGGATTAAATGGGTAAAGGCATGAAATTCGGGAAATACCTGTATGTGTTTTTGCTGGTGTCGCTGCTCCTCGTCGGGGCCGTGCCGGCTGCTGCGGCCGAAATCGGCGCGGCGACACGCCAGCAAATCGGCCGCACGCTGACCCGCATCGCAGGACGCGAGGTGACCGGCAGCTGGGTGCGGATTCAGCGCGTCAAGGCATCGCGCAGCCGCGTGCAGCTCTACGCCTCTGTGGGGTTGTCCTACTATCCCTTCCGCGAGGAGAACGTCCGGGCGATGTACGACTCGGTGCGTGCGCTGCTCCCTGCGGCCTACCGCAAGGCACGCATCGAACTCTATACCGACGGCCGGCTCATCGAGGAGCTCGTGCCGCTGGCCTGCCGCACCGTTCAGCCCCGCAAAAAGCGCGACCGGGTCGTGCCCTTTGTCAATCGGTCGGCACGTCCGCTGGTCTCGCCGCTCGACCGCCGTACGCCGGCGCTGGGACTTGCCGGGCGTCATATCGCCCTGTGGCAGAGCCACGGCTGCTATTTCGACCAGCGCGAGGGGCGCTGGCGCTGGCAGCGAGCCTGCTTCTGGCAGACGTGCGAGGACCTCTATACGCAGAGTTACGTGCTGCCTTATCTGGTTCCCATGCTCGAGAATGCCGGGGCCTGCGTCCTGCTTCCCCGCGAGCGCGACCTGCAGCGCTATGAGGTGCTGGCCGACAACGATGCGGTGGGGGAGCAGTACCGCGAGGAGAACGGCGATGCCGGATGGTCGGGAGGCGATGTGGGCTTTGCTCACCGGCAGCATGTCTACCTGACGGGCGAAAATCCCTTCCTGCATGGCACGACGCGTCACGTGCGGAGCATCACGACCGGCGCCGAAAGCCGGGCCGTGTGGCGGGTCGACATTCCCCGGCGCGGGGAGTATGCCCTCTACGTGAGCTACGACGCGACGCCCGAGAGTGCCGACGATGCCCTTTATACGGTCCGTCACCTGGGCGGCGAGAGCCGCTTTGCCGTCAACCAGACGATGGGCGGCGGAACGTGGGTCTACCTGGGCCGCTTCCTCTTCGATGCGGGCATGCAGGAGGCCGTCACCCTTTCGAACCGTTCGCGGCGGGCCGGGCGCATCGTCTCGGCCGATGCCGTGAAAATCGGCGGCGGATACGGCAATGTGGCCCGCGCCGCGGCCGACACGCTGGCGCGTCCGGGCGGGCTCTACCGGGCCGAGACGAGCGGCTATCCCCGCTACTGCGAAGGGGCGCGCTACTGGCTGCAGTGGGCCGGCTTCGACGAGCAGGTCTATACGCCCAAGGGCGGCCTCGACGACTACAAGGATGATTTCATGTCGCGCGCGCTGTGGGTCAATGCCCTGATGGGCGGTTCCGAGCGGCTGCGCGATTCGGCCGGGCTGGGCATCCCGCTCGACCTGGCGCTGGCGTTCCACTCCGATTCGGGCGTGCGTGACGGCGACGAGACCATCGGTACGCTCGGCATCTTCTTCACGCGCGACAAGGACGGACGTTTCGAAGGGGGCGCCGACCGCTACCGTTCGCGCGATTTGACCGACCTGGTGATGACGCAGGTCGTGGACGATATCCGCCGCTCGTGCGAACCCGAGTGGCGCCGCCGCGGATTGTGGAACCGTTCCTACTACGAAGCACGGGTGCCCAATGTCCCGACCATGCTGCTCGAACTGCTCTCGCATCAGAACTTCGCCGACATGCGCTACGGCAACGACCCGCGCTTCAAGTTCCTCGTGAGCCGGGCCGTCTACAAGGGTATCCTCAAGCACGTTGCGGCACAGTACGACCGTCCGTATGTCGTGCAGCCGCTGCCCGTCTCGTCGTTCGAGGTGCGGCTGGCCGGCGAGGGGCGCGTCGTCCTTGCGTGGGAGCCGACCTTCGACCCGCTTGAGCCGACGGCCGTCCCGACGGGATACATGGTCTACACGCGCCGCGGCGAGGGCGGATTCGACAACGGCCGCTACACGGCCGAACCCCGCTTCGAGGCGGAGCAGGAGGCAGGCGAGGTCTACGCCTACCGGGTGACGGCGCTCAACGACGGGGGCGAGAGCTTCCCGAGCGAGACGCTGGCGGCCTGTCATGTCCCCGACGAACGGGGCCGCGTGCTGGTGGTGAACGGGTTCAACCGTGTGAGCGCCCCGCTGAGCATGCGCAGCGATTCGACCGCCGGATTCTATCCCCGCATCGATGCGGGTGTTCCCTACATGCAGGAGAGCTCGTTCGTCGGCGAGCAGTATGTCTACGACCTGGCCGAAGCGCGCAACAGCGACGAAAAGCAGGCGCTCGGCGCCAGTCGCAGCAATCCCGTGACGGAGGTCGTCGCCGGCAATACGTTCGACTATCCCCTTGTCCACGGGCGGGCCATCGCCCGTGCGGGCTACTCGTTCTGCTCGGCTTCGGCCGATGCCGTGGTGAACCACGGCGTCGATGCTGGGCGCTTCGATGCGGTCGATTTGATTCTGGGCAAACAGCGCTCGACGCTGTTGGGCCGGGGCGTGAACGGTTACGAGTTCAAAACCTTTACGGCTGATTTGCAACGTGTTCTTGCCTGTTATGTCCAGAGCGGAGGCGCGCTGTTCGTATCGGGAAGCTATGTCGCATCCGACCCGACGACAGGGGCCGAGGCCACCGACGACGACCGCGCGTTCGTGCGCGAGGTGCTGCATTGCGAACTGGAGCAGGAGCGTGCCTCGCGCAGCGGTGTGGTCCGCGTGGTGGCGCCGGTTCCCGCCTTTTCGCGCGGCGACTACGAGTTCTGCGAACGGCCCACGGAGACGCTCTATGGCGTCGAGTCGCCCGATGCGCTGCGCCCTGTGGGTGAACGCTCTTTTGCCGTGATGCGCTATGCCGATACGGGGCTGACGGCAGCCGTGGCCAACGACGGCGGGCGGCGTACCTTCGTCATGGGGTTCCCCTTCGAGACGATTCGCTCCGAGGAGCAGCGCGGACGGCTGATGCGCGACGTGCTGTATTTCCTGCATGAGGAGCCGAGACCTCTTGCGTCGGAGTAGATGATTTATGCAACACAGTGTCTGTAAACAATAAAAACAAAACATCCATGTCACTCGAAAAACAGATTTCCACCGGAATCATGGAGGCCATGAAGGCCAAGAATCCCGTGCGCCTGAGTGCGCTGCGCAACGTCAAGAAGTACATCATCGAAGCCAAGACGGCAGGTCCCGAAATCGCCGAGCTGCCCGATGCCGACGTGATGAAGATTATCGCCAAACTGGCCAAGCAGGGCACCGACTCGGCGGCCATCTATGTCGAGCAGCACCGTCAGGACCTGGCCGACGAGGAGCTGGCCCAGGTTGCCGTGCTGCAGGAGTTCCTGCCCAAGCAGCTTTCGGCCGAGGAGCTGACCGAGGCCGTGCGGGCCATCATCGCCGAGGTGGGCGCCACCTCGATGAAGGAGATGGGCAAGGTGATGGGTGTCGCTTCGAAGCGACTGGCCGGTCAGGCCGACGGCAAGGAGATTTCGGCCAAGGTCAAGGAGTTGCTCGGATAGCCCGCGTATGCCGGGTGACGCCGCGCCTGCGGCCTCCGGGCAGGAGGCGCACGTCGGCTTCCGCCCGACCCGCGGCGGCCGGGGCGGAGACCTTCTGCCGTGAGCGGGCGTTCGGCCCGGCAACCGTGTTGTCACATCTCTGTTATCGGTAGCAATCATGCACGTACTGGAAAACCTGCACCGCAACGTCAAGACCATTGCCATGCCTTCGGCCATGGTGGTGGGGGCGCTGCTGTGCCGACCCATATCGGCGCTCGAGGCGGCATCGCACCAGATGATTACCCCGACGTTGATTTTTCTGATGCTCTTCGTCACCTTCTGCCGGGTCACCCCCAAGCAGATGCACCTGAGCATGCTCCACTTCTGGCTGCTGCTCTTCCAGGTGGCGGCCAGCCTTGCGGTCTATCTGCTGCTCGAGCCGCTGAACGGAATCGTGGCCCAGGGGGCGATGATTTGCGTGCTGGCGCCCATCGCCATGGCCGCCGTGGTCATCGGCGGCATGCTGGGTGCCAACGTTGCGACGATGGCCACCTACAGCCTGCTCTGCAACATGGTCATCGCGCTGGTGGCGCCGGTGGTCATTGCGTTGACCGGCAGCGGCCACTGCTCCTTCATCGAGATTCTTTCGCGTGTCGCTCCGCTGCTCATCATGCCCTTTGCCGCAGCGCAGTGCTGCCGCTTCCTCTTCCATCGGGCCTCGCGGTGGATTGCCGACCACAGCCAGATTTCGTTCTACATGTGGCTCCTGTCGCTGGCGGTCATCATCGGCCGTACGACGGCCTTCATCATCGACCTGCACGACGTGTCGCTCTCCATCGAACTGTGGCTGGCCTTTGCCGCACTTGTAATTTGTCTGCTCCAGTTCAAAATCGGCCGCATGCTGGGTCGCCGCTACGGCGACGCCGCTGCCGGCGGACAGTCGCTCGGCCAGAAGAATACGGTGCTGGCGGTCTGGATGGCGCAGTCGTTCCTCGACCCCATCTCCTCGATTGCCCCGACGGCCTACATCGTCTGGCAGAACTTCGTGAACAGTTATCAGATATACCGGAAAGACAAGGAGCGCTACGACAAATAGGGCTGCCCGCCGCCGGTGGAGGCGCGGAGCAGACCTTATGCCGCCTGCCATTCGCCGGAACTGTTTGCCGGAACTGTTTGCCGGAGCTGTTCGCCGGGACTATTCGCCGGAGCCGATGCCGGGCCCGACTCTCGCAGACAAGACGCCCCGTCCTGAAAAAAGGACGGGGCGTCTTTTTGCCTCCTTACCGGCTCAAGCCAATCGGCTTACATGCGGTTGGTAAGGTCCTGCACCAGTTCGCCGTCGAACAGATGCAGCACGCGGTGGGCAAAGGTCGAATCGTACTGCGAGTGGGTTACCATGATAACGGTCGTCCCTTCGCGGTTGAGCTCCGTGAGGAGCTCCATCACCTCGCGGCCGTTCTTCGAGTCGAGGTTTCCGGTGGGCTCGTCGGCAAGAATCAGCTTGGGGTTGGCCACTACGGCGCGGGCGATGGCCACGCGCTGCTGCTGACCTCCGGAAAGCTGTTGCGGGAAGTGCTCGGCGCGGTGCGAGATGTTCATGCGGCTCAGGATTTCGTTCACGCGGCGCTTGCGCTCCGAGGCCTTCACGCGCAGGTAAATCAGCGGCAGCTCGACGTTCTCGAAGACGTTCAGCTCGTCGATGAGGTTGAACGACTGGAAGACGAAGCCGATGTTTCCCTTGCGGAAGGCCGTGCGCTCCTTTTCGCGCAGCGAGGCGACCTCGCGGTCGAGCAGCCGGTAGCTTCCCGAGGTGGGGTTGTCCAGAAGCCCCAGGATGTTGAGCAGCGTCGATTTGCCGCAGCCCGAGGGGCCCATGATGGCGACGAATTCGCCTTCGTTTACTTCGAACGATACGCCGTTCAGGGCGATGGTTTCAATCTCTTCGGTACGGAAAACCTTGCGGAGGTTTTCTACTTTCAACATGGACATAACGGATGTTTTTTTATGATATGATTTGACAATTTCCTTTTTTCGATTGGTTTATTCGGATTTCACCGAGTTGGCGGGGTTCTCGTTGGCCGTGCGCCATGAGCAGAAGGTGACGGTCCCGATTGTCACGAGCAGCACGGCGGCAAGGGCCGCGGCGAAGACCCACCAGTGGATGGGGGTGCGGTAGGCGAACGACGCGAGCCAGCGGTGGACAATCCAGAGGCTCAACGGTGCGGCAATCACGAAGCTGATGATGACCAGCCGGATGTAGTGGCGGTTGAAGAGGCGGAGTACCTCGGCTGTGGTGGCCCCCATGACCTTGCGCACGGCCACCTCGCGGCGGCGGTACTGCGTCTCGAAGAGGACGATGCCGAAGACACCCATCAGGGCGATGACCACCGAGAGCAGCGTGAAGAGTCCCACGACCGTGGCCAGCCGCCGCTCCTTGGCGTATTCGGCGCCCAGTTCCTCCTCGAAGGTGCGAATCTCGATTTCGCCCGGCGTCAGGTGCGGGTCCGTTTCGGCGATGCACTGCCGCAGGTAGTCGGCCACCTCCGCCACATCGGCCTCGGGGCGGTAGCGCAGGTAGAGCAGCTGCGAGGCGCGGCCACCGTTCTTTTGCGACATCTCCTTGGGAATGACATAGAAGACGAAGGGGATGACGCTGTACTGCATCGGCCGGAAGTTGAAGTCGGTGCAGACACCCACAAGCGGGTCGTTGCCGCAGAATCCGCCGATTTCGTCGCCCAGTTCGAAGCCGTATTCGCGGCGGGCGGCCTCGTTGCAAATCAGCATGCCGGTCTCTTTCTGTTCGTCCGATTCGAGGAAGTCGCGGCCGTCGGTAATGGGGATACCCATCATCTTGAGGAAGTTCCACTGCACGATGTAGGCCTGCATGCTGACCCGCTGCCCCTTGTAGGTGCGGCCCCAGCTCATGCGGCTTACGTTTACCAGTTGTCCTTCGGCTGCCGTGACGTCGACCACGCGCGGGTCAGCCAGCAGGCGGCTTCGCAGGGCGTCGTAGTCCTGAGCCGCCTTCCCGGAGAGCGGGGCGGCCATCAGATTGCGGCGGTCGAAGCCCATCTCCTGCTGCAGCATGAAGTTGTGCTGGAGGAGGATGAATCCCGTGGCGATGATGAGTCCCAGCGAAATGGTGAATTGGAAGCCCAGCAGCAGCGTGCGCAGCCGCCGGCCGCCAGCCGTGCCGGAGAAGGCCCCCTTGACCACCATGGCGGGCGGGAACGAGGTGATGTACCACGCCGGATAGAGGCTTGCCACAAGGGCCATGACTACTGCTATGACAAGCAGGACACCGACGACCGGAAGGTTCTGCGCCAGATTCAGCGGCGCTGAGATGTAGCTTGCCAGTTCGGTGCTCTGGATGGCGAAGGCCAGGTACCAGGCCAGCAGCAGGGCGATGACGACCAGCCCTACGGCCTCGAAGATGAAGCCGAAGCGCAGCGAGGCGTTCGGCGCACCGAAGACCTTGAAGGTATTGACCGTGCGGATGCGGACGGGCACCAGTGCCAGGAAGAAGTTGACGAAGTTGATGAAGGCCAGTGCAATGACCAGCAGCGCGATGCCCAGCAGCGTGTAGGTCGTTACGAGCGACCCCTGGGCGCACGGCACGCGGCTGTCGCTCTCGAAATAGAGGTCGCGGATGCACGACAGACGGAAGGGTTCCGTTTCGAGCTGTCCCTCTTCATTCGCTTCGCCGGGATACATCTCCACGAAGAGTCGCTTCCACTCCTCGATGACCGTCCGGAGATTGGTTCCGGGCTGGAACCGTATGTAGTAGTTGTAGCTCCATTCCGAGGAGTCGTCGAGCGACTCGTCACCCAAATCCTTGGCCATATGACACTTGGCCATCAGCGAATTCTGGGGGAAATCCTCGAAGATGGCCACCACCTCGCGGGCGTTCTCGGCCGAGGGCTGGTCGATGTTGCACCAGAGCATGTCGCCGACACCGACACCCAGTTGTTCGGCCGTCGAGCGCGAGATGATGACGCTCTGCGCGCGTTTGAGGTCATGGACATCGCCTGCCACGGACTTGAAGTCGAAGACGTCGAGCAGCGGCAGCGAGATGGAGCCCGCATAGATGTTGTTGAAGCGGTCGTAACCCATCTTCGAGGCATTCTCGCGCAGCACGGTCATGGGGCCGAAGCCGCCCCAGGTGCAGCCGCCGGCTTCGACGGCCGAGGTCGATGTGATGAACCGCTCGACCATGGGCCGGCAGAGCCACGACTGCCAGGCACCGGGCGTGTACCAGTCGGTGGTCTCAATCAGGTAGATGCGCTCCGAGTCGCGGAGCGTGCGGTTGTAGGTCATCTCCCAGCGCACCTGCACCAGAATGATGTAGCAGGCCGTAAAGGCCAGCGTCAGACCGACGATGTTGAGCAGCGACGAGGCCTTGTAGCGCCGCAGCGTGGTAAGGAAGTTTCGCAGTGCGATTTTCATATGCTGAGTTGTTGTTGATTATTCGGATTTTACGCAGTCGGCGGGATTCTCGCCCGCCGTGCGCCACGAGCAGAAGGTGACCGTAGCGATTGTGACGGCCAGTACCGCGGCGAAGGCCGCGACGAAGACCCACCAGTGCATCGGTGTGCGATAGGCAAACGACCCGAGCCAGCGCTCCACGAGCCAGTATCCGACCGGTGCGGCGAGGATGAAGCAGACCGTAACCAGCACCACGTAGCGGCGGTTGAAGAGGCGGAGCACCTCGGCGGTCGTGGCGCCCATCACCTTGCGGATGGCCACCTCGCGGCGGCGGTGCTGCGTCTCGAAGAGCACGATGCCGAAGACGCCCATCAGGGCGATGACGACGGCCAGCACCGTGAAGAGCCCCACGATGGTCGCGATGCGCTGCTCGCGGGCATACTGTGCCTCGATATCCTCGTCCATGAAGTGAATCTCGAGCGGTCGGCTGTCGGGGTCGAAGCGGAGGACCGTCTGCCGGATGTGGTCGCAGACCGCCTCGGAGTCGGCCCCGGCGGCCACGCGCACGTAGAAGCGTTCCATGTCGTCGGAGCTGTTGACAAAGGCGAACGGAGCGGCGGCGTACTGCAGCGGGCGGAAGTGAATGTCGGGACAGATTCCGACCACCACGCCGTCGTTGAACCGGAAGCCGAGTCCGGCACCCTTGCGGGCAAGCAGGTCGTTGACGACGTAGTGCCACGTCGTGTCGCGGTCGTATTCGGGTTTGAAGCCCTCACCGGCAAGGACCGGAATGCCCAGTACATCGAGGAAGTTGCTGCGCACCGGGCGCACATGAATCATCACCTCTTCGCCGGCAATATCCCGACCCCAGAGCGAGTAGTTCCCGACGACGAAGGGTCCCTGGCCTGCGGTGACACCGACAATCTGCGGGTTCTGTTCGAGGGCCGAGGCGAACTCTCCGAAACGGTCGGCGCGGGTGAGCCGCCGCGAGTCGGTCTCGAAGGTGAGCACCCGCTCGTGGTTGAATCCCAGGTCATAGCGGCGCACATAGCGCTGCTGCAGAAGCGTAAAGGCCGAGAAGACAATCAGCGCGATGGAAACGGTGAACTGTACGCCGAGCAGCGCCACGCGGAAGCGGCGTCCGGCCGTCGAACCGACAAACGACCCCTTGGCAGCCATCGCCGGGTTGAACGAGGTGATGTACCATGCCGGAAAACTGCCGGCGACGAGCGCCGCCGCGAACGAGACGCCGAGCGAGATACCCAGCACCGGAAGGTTGTCACCCAGCGCGAGCGAGCTGCTGACATACGAGGCGAATTCGGTGCCCTTCAGCGCGATGGCCACATACCAGGCGCAGAACTGTGCCAGGAGCATGAATCCCAGGGCCTCGAAGAGGAAGCTGAAGCGCAGCGAGCGGGTCGGAGCCCCGTAGACCTTGAGGATGTTGACCGCCCGCAGCCGCACGGGCACGAGCGCGAAGAAGAAATTGACGAAGTTAATCAGGGCAATCAGGATGACGAGCACCGCGACGCTCAGCAGCGAGTAGGTCAACGTCATGGAGCCGCTGGGGAAGGCACCCATGCCGTCGAAGACCCGACGGTCGAAATAGAGCCTGTCGAGCGGTGCGAGCAGACATTCGCACGGGTCCTCCATATCCTCCTCGGTCAGTTCCTCGCCCCAGATGGGGGCCATGCGCTCCATGTAGGCGCGGTAGTTCTCTTTGTGAATCTCCTCCCAGCGGCGGGCCACCGCACCGGGGTCGGCTCCCGCGCGCAGACGGACGAAATAGCAGTCGTTCCAGAGACTGGCCTGGTTGATATCCCGGTCGCCGACGTCGAACACGGCGACAATGTGTGCAAGGCTGCTGTTCGCCGGAAAATCCTCGTAGACGGCCACCACCTCGTGTTGCGTGTCGACGCGGTTTCCCTCCTGGTCCCCGAACCAGAGCAGGTCGCCCGTATGTACGCCGAGCCGTTCGGCCTGCGAGCGTGAAAGGGCCACGCCGTTGGGCTGCGTCAGTGCCTGCAAATCACCTTCGACAGCCCGCATTCCCACCGTTGCGAGAAAACCGGTCGAGACGGAGTTGAGCGACATCCGGAAACACAGGAACTCGCCGTGGCGCTTCACCCATACGGGCTGTTCCCCGCGCCAGGGACGTATGCATCCGCCGGCCTCGATTTCGGGCGAGCAGGCGATGAGCTGCTCACCGTCGGGACGCGTTGAACAGATGGAATAACCCGTCTTGTCGAACGGCGAGCGGGGAGCTACCAGATAGATGCGTCCGGCGTCGGGGATGGCGCGGTTGAAGGTCATTTCCCAGCGCACCTGCACCAGAATGACGTAGAAGGCCGTGAAGGCCAACGTCAGCCCGACGATGTTGAGCAGCGATGAAGCCTTGTAGCGCCGCAGCGTTGTGATGAAGTTGTGGAAGGCTATTTTCATGGCAAACGGGTTCAATCAGTTCTTGAGCGATTCGACGGGGTCGGCATCGGCGGCGCGGCGGCTCTGCCATCCGACCGAAAGCAGCGCTACAACGGCCGCAAAGAGCCCTGCGGCGAGGAAAATCCACGGCGAGAGGGCGATGCGCACGCTGTACTCCTCCAGCCAGCGCCGGAGCCCCCAGACGGCGAGCGGCACGGCGATGACGAAGGCCGCGCCCACGAGCGCCATGAAGCTGCGCACCAGACGCGTGAGCATCTCGCGGCGCGAGGCCCCGAAGACGCGGCGTACGGCAATCTCCTGCCGTTTCTGCTGGATGTAGTAGGCCGCCATGGCGAAGAGTCCCAGCGAGGAGATGAGCAGCGCCACGAGGGTGAACAGCCCGATGATGTGCAGCAGGCGCCGCTGTGCTGCGAAGTCGTCGGCAATCTCGTCGGTCAGGTAGCGGGCCGAGAAAGAGGCGCCGTCGGTTGTCTGCCGGAATAGCTCTTCGACAGCACGGTAGGCCGCGGCATGCTCCCCGCGAGTCTTCACGAGGATGTTCCAGGGCTGGAATCCGTCGGAATCCTTTACCACGCGCAGCAGTGCCCCGGTCGGGGCATCGAGCGCCGTGCCAATCTGAAAGTCGCGGTAGATGCCCGCAATGACAATCGGTTGGGAGAGGTTCTCACCCACCTTGAAGTCGGGTGCATCCTCCGCAATGCCCAGTTCGTGCAGGGCGTACTGGTTGATGTACCAGACATTCGAGGCCCAGAAATCCCAGGATGCGGCACTCCCGTCCGCATCGGCCACGTGGTTGTCGCGCAGCCGTTCGAGTCCCAGCATGCGGAAGTAGGTCGAGTCGCCGATAAAGACCTGGAACGAGACCATCCGGTCGGCGCCATACTGGAAGGTATTGTTGTTGCCGCGGTCGTGGGGCGTGCCGCATCCGAGGCCGACCGCCTCGACCTCGGGCAGCGAGTGCAGCGCGTCGCAGAAGCGACGCATTGCGCTCCGGTCGGGAAAGATTTCGATTTCGATATTGAGGATGCCGCGCGTCTCGTAGCCCAGCGGGGCATTTACCAGATGGCGGATTTGGAGCCCGATGGCAATTGATGCGGCAAGAAGTGCTATTGTAATGACATTTTGCAGGGCGATGAGCACCCGTCCGTAAACCGTCTTGGCGTGACGGCGGAAGGTGCCGCGCACGATGTCGATGGGCTGATAGCGCGCCACGAGCAGCGCCGGAACCAATCCCGAGACCACGCCCAGCACGGCAACGGCCAGCAGGCACCAGCCCGCCACCGACCACGAGATGTCGCTCCAGACGGCGACCTTCGTGCCGAGGAGTTGCGAGGCCCACGGCACGAACAACTCCGCAATGCACGAGGCGATGAGCAGCGCGGCGGCGCAGAAGAGCGTCGATTCGAGCATCCACTTGAGGAAGATGTTGCCGCGCGAGGCGCCGAGCAGCCGTCGGGCAGCCATCTCGCGGGCCCTGAATCCGGACTGTGCCACCGTGAGGTTGATGTAGTTCATCACGGCGAAGACGAGCACCACAAGCCCCACGCCCAGCAGGATGTAGAGGAACGGACGGCTGCCATGAGCCAGTTTGAAGGAGTTGTTGACCGGTTCGAAATAGAGTTCGCGCAGCGGGATGAGCCGCACCTGCTGGAAGACATTGCCTATATAGGGCCAGTAAATCTCCTTGAAGAAGGCGAGCATGTCGGGGACTTTGGCCTGCAGGTCGGCTCCCTGGCGTTCGAGCAGGAAGGTCACGCCGGCGCCGCTGTTGGACATGCGGTCGTCGTTGGCCGCATTGGTCTCGGAGATGCGCTCGGCCCGCATGACGATGTCGGCCGCAGGAATCGTCGAGCGCTCGATGTCGCGCATGACGCCGCTGACGACATAGACGCGCTCGTCGTTGTCCACGCGGAGCGTCTGACCCAGCGGGTTGAACGTCCCGAAGACCTTGCGGGCGAACGATTCCGAAAGGACGACGTTTTCGCGGGCGGCAAGCGCCTCTTCGCGCGAGCCTTCGAGCAGCGTGAAGTCGAACATCCGGAAGAAGGTCGTATCGGCATAGAGCACCGAGGCGAGAAACTTCTGCCGGCCGATCTCGACGGGGGTCGTACCCGCATCCGAATCTTCGAAGAAGGCTACCGAACAGGTCGATTCAATCTCGGGATAGCGGTCGCGCAGATACTTCTGAAGGTAATAGCCGCTGGCCACCGACTCCTCGGAGCAGACGGCATAGATGCGGTCGGCCCTGGTCTGGTAGCTGTCGACCGTGAGCTGGCGGGCCGTGTAGTCGGCCACGAGCAGCACGAAGGCCAGCGCCAGGGCCAGTCCGATGAAGTTGACGGCCGTATAGAGGCGGTTGCGGCTCAGGAAGGTGAACCACGAACGGAAATCGAGTTGGCGGAACATGTACGACAAGGTTTATTTGTTGAGAATCAGCACGTCGTTGGCGCCGTAGTTTTCGTAGCCCGAGACGATGACGCGCTCGCCCGGCTCCAATCCTTCAAGCACCTCGTAGTATTGGGGGTTCTGGCGTCCGATGCGGATTGTGCGCTTGTAGGCGCGGTCGCCCTCGGGGGCCAGAACGTAAATCCAGGCGCCGCCCGTCGACTGGTAGAACGAGCCGCGGGGAATGATGACGGCGTCGGTCGGCTGCCCCAGCTCGAGGTGCAGGTAGTAGGTCTGGCCGCTGCGGATGTTGCGCGGATGGGCCCCCGCGAAGGTGAAGTCGGCGCGGAACTGGCCGTTGCGCACCTCGGGGTAGACCTTCCTCAGACGCATCGTGAAGGAGGTGTCCTGCCGCTCGAAGGTGGCATCGAGCCCCGCCCGCACGCGGTCGATGTAGCTCTCGTCAATCTGCGCCTCGACCTTGTAGTCCGACAGGTCGTTCACCTGGCCGATTTTCTGCCCCGAGGTGACCGACTGACCCAGCACGACGTCCAGAAGACCCACCTCGCCGTCGATGGGCGACTTGACCTGCAGGTTGTCGATGCGCTGGCGGATGAGCTGCATGTTGCGCTTCATGTTCTCGAGGTTGTCCTCCATCTGCTCAATCTGCACCGTGCGGTAGAGCGAGTCCTGTACCTGCCGCTCGATGTTCAGTTCGCGCTTTCTGGCGGCCAGCTCGTAGTCCTCCTTCGACTGGAGCCACTCCTCGCGGGCGATGAGGTTGCTGCGGTACAACTCCTCGTTCTGCTGCCAGGTGCGGCGCTTGCGCTCGACGTCAAGGTCCAACTGCACCTTGTCGAGCCGCAGGTCGAGCTTCTGCTGCTCCATCGAGATGAGCGTGTTGCGCAGGATGTTCTGCTTCTCGGCCAGCTCGGCCTCGCTGTTCAGGATTTCGAGCGTCAGCGACGTGTTGCTCAGCTCCACGAGCACGTCGCCCTTGCGGACCGAGGCGCCCTCCTCGACGACGAGCCGCTCGACGATGCCCGCCTCGAGGGGGCTCAGCTGCACGGTCGTGATGGGCTGCACCTGCCCCGTGACGCGGATGTAGTCGTTGAACTCGCCGCGGGTGACCTCACCGACGGAGATGGTCCGCGCGTCGACGCGCAGCGTCGAGGAGCTGCCGCGCACGAGCAGCCATACGACGAACAGGAGGAAGATGCCGCCCGCGAGGTAGGGAATGCCCCGCCGGGTGAAGAGGGCTCGCAGGCCCTTTTTCTTTTCAATGCGAATATCCATGGTAGTATCGGTTTTTTCGGTGTGGATGGGTGGGGGTTATCGGATGAGCGGCTCGCCGTTGTAATAGGCCACCAGCCGCACCTTGATGATATATTGCAGCCGTGCGCGCAGCCGCTCCGAGCGGGCTTCGAGCAGTTTGTCGGCCGCCGTCTGCAGGTCGAGCGCCGAGACCATGCCGCGCTCGTACTTGCCCGCGACGGCCTCGTAGGCCAGCCGTGCGGCGTCGCTCTTCTTCGAGGCCTGGACGAACTCCTTGCCGTAACCCAGCATCTGCTGGTAGGCCTGCGCCACCTCGCTCTGAAGCGTGCGGAGGGTCTCCGTGCGGGTCTGCTGGGCGATGCGCCAGTTGTTGCGGGCGCGGTTGCGCGCCGTGCGGCGCGAGAGCCCCCCGAAAATAGGGATGTTCAACTGCGCCGAGACGTAGAAGCCTCGGTTGTCGCGGAACTGGCTGGGGAACGAGGCGTAGAGCGAGCGGTTGTCGAGGCTCATGAAGAAGTTGGTCGAGTAGCCGCCCCCGACGTAGAGCGAGGGATAGAGGTTGCCCTTGGCTACGGAGAACTGCAGCTTCGAATGGCGCACGTCGTACTGCGCCGCCACGGCCTTGGGGTTGTTCTCCAGCGCGTTGTCGAGCACCTCGCGGAAGGGTGCGACGCCGGCCGGTGTCTCGATGGCCACCTCGGTATCGACCCTCAGCGGACGGTCGGCAGGGTAGTTCATCGCCTCGGCCAGTGCGATTTCGGCCAGCGCGAGGTTGTTCTCCTGCTGCGTCAGGAGGTAGTCGTCCGAAGCCTGCTGCGACTCGACCTCCGCCACGTCGGCGGCGCTCTTCAACCCCAGTTCGAAGAGCTTGCGGCTCTTCTCAAGCTCGGCCGTGCTTGTCTCCAACTGCTCGCGGGCCAGCCGCACGCTCTCGGTGTAGTAGACCACGTCGAAATAGGCCTCCATGGTCTTCAGGGCAATCTCGTCGCGGGCCAGCTGCAGCTCCTCGACCCCCTGCAGGCGCATGACGCGGGCGGCACGCACCGTATTGATGCCGGTTAACCCGGCGAACAGGGGCATCTGCGCCGAAAGCGAATAGGAGTTATCGAAGTTCGAGACATCGGTATAGGTGTTGGTCTCGGGGTCGACCGAACGGCCGAAGCTGGTCGAGGCGCCGACCGTGCCGCTCACCGAGGGAACGAGCGCAGCGACCGACTCGATGTAGTCTTGCCGGTAGTTGCGGTTGGTGTAGCCCTGGCGCCGGACGGCGGGGCTGTGCTCGACGGCGTAGCGCATGCACTCCTCGAGCGACATCGGCGCCGGCTCTTCGGAGGCCGCCGCGTCCGCCGCCGCATCGGGGGTAAGGGTCGGAACCGCCGGGGACAGGAGCGCCGAGTCGGCGGCCATGCTCCGGGCGGGGGCTTCCGCATGGACGGGTGCCGGTGAAAGTGTCCATAAAATTGACACCGGAAGTATCAGAATCGCTTTTTTCATACGGTTTTCGGACTTTCGTTGTTTGCGCTCCAATTGTTGCCAACCTTGTGCCAAAGTGCGTAATATGTTTACAATCAACGATTTGCTGTCGCGGCAGAAAAACTGTTGTGTAAAATATTTTTACACTCGTGTAAAATATCTGGACGTTCCGGCTCTTTTTCCCCCCGAAAACACTAATTTTATCGCATCGAAACATCCGAGTCGCCCTGCGGAAACCCTGCCACAGCCCGGTAACGAGTTCCCGGCCGACTCCCGCCAAAATCCGAAAACCATGGCCAAAGCAAAAGAGGGAACCCTGCTCGTCGTCGACGACAACCGCAGCATCCTGTCCGCCGTCCAGCTGCTCATGGACAACTACTTCGCCCGCGTGCTGACCCTGCCGTCGCCCAACCAGCTGCTGACGACGCTGCGTTGCGAGCCCGTCGACGTCATCCTGCTCGACATGAACTTCTCGGCCGGAATCAACACCGGCAACGAGGGCTTCTACTGGCTGCAGGAGATTCACCGCAACTATCCCGACATCAAGGTGGTGCTCTTCACGGCCTACGCCGACATCGACCTGGCGGTGCGGGCCATGCGCGACGGGGCCGTCGATTTCGTGGTCAAGCCGTGGGACAACGACCGTCTGGTCGCCGCCCTGCAGGGGGCCTACAACCTGGTCCGCTCGCAGCGCGAGGTGAAGCAACTCAAGGAAATCAAGCGCGAACTGACCCACGAGGAGCCGATGTTCTGGGGCACGAGCCCGGCGATGATGCGCATCCGCGAGATTGTCGAGAAGGTGGCCGCCACCGACGCCAACATCCTCATCACGGGCGAGAACGGCACCGGCAAGGAGATGCTTGCCCGCGAGATTCACAACCGCTCGGCCCGCCATCGCGAGCTGATGGTTTCGGTCGACATGGGAGCCCTGCCCGAGACGCTCTTCGAGAGCGAACTCTTCGGCCACGTCAAGGGAGCCTTCACCGATGCCCGCGCCGACCGGGCCGGCAAGTTCGAGGTGGCCGACCGCGGCACGCTCTTTCTCGACGAAATCGGCAACCTGCCGCCGCACCTGCAGTCGAAGCTGCTGACGGCGCTCCAGAGCGGCCGCATCGTCCGTGTGGGAAGCAACACTCCGGTCGTGGTCGACATCCGTCTCATCTCGGCCACGAACCGCGACCTCTATGGCATGGTGGCCGAAGGGCGCTTCCGCGAAGACCTGCTTTACCGCATCAATACCATCCACATCGACCTGCCGCCGCTGCGCCAGCGCCGCGAGGATATCCTCCCGCTGGCCGAGGGCTTCCTGCGCCGCTATGCCGCGAAGTACGGCAAGCCGATTGAGGGGTTTGATTCGGAGGCCCTCCGCCAGATGCAGGAGTACCCCTGGGCGGGCAACATCCGCGAGCTGCAGCATACCATCGAGAAGTCCGTCATTCTCTGCGACGGAGGGGCCATTACTCCGTCGACGCTGTTGCTGCGCCCGGCGCCCGCGCCGGTACCGGGCGAACCCGGCTTCACGACGCTCGACGAGATGGAGCGCTCGATGATTGCCCGCGCCATGGAGCGCTGCAACGGCAACATGACCGAGGTGGCCCGCCAGCTGGGTATCACGCGTCAGACGCTCTACAACAAAATCAAACGCTACGGATTATGAAACTCCCCAAAGGCATTGCATACGGTCCCATAATCACCCATGCGGGATTGCTCGCCGTCGTGGCTTTTGCCAGTGGATGGTTCGTAGCGCAGCGGCTCTATCCGCTGCTGCTGGTCAGCGTGCCGCTCATGGCGCTGGCGCTCTATCGGATTCTGCGTTGCTACGGCGATTCGGTACGGCGCGTCACCTTCATGTTCAACGCCATCGAGAACGACGACCTCACGTTCCGCTTCAACGAGGACCCCTCGAAGGTCGACAATACGATGCTCAACGCGGCGCTCAACCGCATCAAGGAGATTCTTTCGCGGACCAAGCTGCGCGCCGAGGAGCGCGAACGCTACTACCAGCTCATCATGGAGAGTGCCCAGACGGGGCTCATTACCGTCAACGATACGGGCAGCGTCTATCAGGCCAACAGCGAGGCGTTGCGCATCTTCGGCCTTCCGCAGCTGAGCCACATCCGGCAGCTGGAGGGGCCGGCCCCCGAGGTGGCGCGGGCACTGGCGGCCATCCGCCCCGGCGAGAAGCTCCGCGTATCGTGCACGACCGAGACGGGCGAAATGGCCCTGACGCTGGGCTGCGCGGAGATTACACTCGAGGAGCGTCACCGGCGGGTCATCTCCGTGAGCGACATCAACAGCGAAGTGAGCGAAATCCAGGTCGAATCGTGGAGCAAGCTCTCGCGCATCCTGACCCACGAAATCATGAATTCGCTGGCTCCGATTACCTCGCTCAGCGATACGCTGCTGCAGCTCGACCGGCCGCTGGACCCCGACATCGAACGGGGGCTGGAGACCATCTCGGCAACGAGCCGGCGGCTGGTGACATTTGTCGACAGTTACCGCCGTTTCACGCGGATTCCGGCGCCCCAGCGCGAGCCGTTCGAGGTGCGCGAACTCGTCCGGCAGGCCGTGGTGCTGACGGCCGCCGAGGACGATGCCCTGCGGATTCATGTCGATATCGAACCGGCCGACACGATGATTTATGCCGACAAGGTTCTGCTGGGGCAGGTGGCTGTCAATCTGCTCAAGAACGCCCGCGAGGCGATTGCCGGGCGCCCCGACGGCGAAATCGGGATTCGTTCGCGTATCGATGCCGCGGAACACGTCATCATCGAGTTCAGCAACAACGGCGGGGCCATCCCGACGGAGGTCGCCGAAAATATCTTTACCCCTTTCTACACGACCAAGCCCGACGGCTCGGGCATCGGGCTGAGCCTCTCGCGGCGCATCATGCAGCTCCACGGCGGCTCGCTGCGCCTTACATGCAACACCGACCGGCGGGTAACCTTCACCCTGCAGATTGGATAGCGCCGGACAGTGCCGGTGTGCGACGGGATGCAGCGCCCCGTGTCCGAATGTCCGATTTTTTTCGTACCTTTCAGCGGCCGCTTCTGCACGGCGGTCGCAGCCATGCAACCTGAAATCATACCATAACGTGAAAACTTGCCTCAACTTCTGTCTCCTGACCCTGATGTTTGCGGGTGCGGCCTGCGGATGCAGCTCCGCGCCCGAAACCGACCCGTTCGTCCGTGTCGAAAACGGGCACTTCGTGCTCGACGGCAAACCCTGTTACTTCGTGGGAACCAACTTCTGGTACGGTCCCATCCTCGGCTCGAAGGGGCCCGGGGGCGACCGTAAACGCCTGGCGCGGGAGCTGGATACGCTGGCTGCCTGCGGCGTAAAGAACCTGCGTGTGCTGGTCGGCGCCGACGGCGGCCCGGGCGTCCCCTCCAAAATCGAGCCGACGCTCCAGTATGCCCCCGGCAAGTACAACGACGAGCTGCTCGACGGACTCGACTACTTCCTCTCGGAGCTGGGACGGCGCGGCATGAAGGCCGTGCTCTACCTGACCAATTCGTGGGAGTGGTCGGGCGGCTATTCGCAGTATCTGGCCTGGTGCGGCGCCGGAAAGCCGGCCATCCCGGCCATCGACGGATACGAGGCCTACGTGGAGTATGTCTCCCGCTTCATCCCCAGCCGCGAGGCCCGTGCGCTCTTCGCCGACCACGTGCGCTTCATCGTCGGGCGGACGAACCGCTACACGGGTCTGAAGTATACGGACGACCCGGCCATCTTCTCGTGGCAGATTTGCAACGAGCCGCGCCCCTTCGGCGAGGAGAACAAGGAGGCCTTTGCCGAATGGCTCGCCGAAACGGCCCGGCTGATACGCTCGCTCGACGCCAACCACATGATTTCGACCGGTTCCGAGGGCTTCTACGGTTGTGAAGCCGACATGGCGCTCACCGAGCGCATCCACGCCATCCCCGAAATCTCCTACGTCAACCTCCACATCTGGCCCTACAACTGGGGCTGGGCGCCGCGCGGGAATGTCGCCGCAGGGCTCGACAACTCGCTCGACAAGACGCTCGACTACATCGACCGCCATCTCGAGGTGGCCCGTCGTCTGGGCAAACCGGCCGTCATCGAGGAGTTCGGCTTCCCGCGCGACGACGTGCGTTACGAACGGGGGACGCCGACCACGCTGCGCGATACCTACTACGCCTGCATTTGCGACCGGCTGCTCGCCTCGAAACGCTCCGACGACCTGCTGGCCGGCATCAACTTCTGGGCCTGGGGCGGCGAGGCGCGTCCGGCCCACACCGTCTGGCAGTCGGGCGACCCCTTCTGCGGGGACCCGGCGCAGGAGCCCCAGGGGCTCTACTCGGTCTTCGGCGACGACACGACCGTCGGGCTCATCCGCCGTACGGCGGAGCAGTTGCGATAGCCTGCCCTGCGATGCAGCGGAGCCCTGTCCTCGGTGGACAGGGCTCCGCTTTTGTTGTCGGTCGGGGTGTGGTGAGGGAAAATTCCGGCCCGGGCCGATGGCCGGGACCTTCCGGCTGTCGGAGCGGAGGCTCCGCGGCGGCCGGTCAGAACAGCAGCGAATGCGTGGCCAGGAATTCGTAGAACGGCTGCCGGTAGTTGTCCGAGATGGGGAGGTACTCCTTGTCGAAGACCACGCGGTTGCGCTCGATGGCCTGCATCTTCGAGGGTTGGATGATGTACGAGCGGTGAATCCGGACGAAACGGTCGGCGGGCAGCTGCTCCTCGAGCGACTTAAGGCTCATGAGCGAGAGCACCGGATGCGGTTCGTTGTCGACGTGGATTTTCACGTAGTCCTTCAGCCCCTCGATGTAGTCGATGCGGTCCAGCTCGATTTGCTGCAGCCGGTATTCGGTCTTGACGAAGATGCTTTGCGGGCGGCATTCGCCCGCCGAGGCGTTCCCTTCGGCCCGCCGTTTCATCTCGAACCATTCGAGCGCCTTGTTGGCCGCACCCAGAAAGTCGGCATAGCTCACGGGCTTGAGCAGGTAGTCGATGGCCCGCACGCGGAATCCCTCGACGGCATACTGGCTGAAGGCCGTGGTGAAAATCACGCGGGTCTCTTCGGGCAGCATCCGCGAGAGCTCCATGCCGTTGAGACCCGGCATCTGGATGTCGCAGAAAAGCAGGTCGACCGGGTGCTCGCGCAGCGTCTCGCAGGCTGCCACGCCGCTGCCGAACGAGGCGCGCAGCTCCAGGAAGGGGGTCTTGCGGGCGTAGGATTCCATCAGCTCGACGGCCAGCGGCTCGTCGTCGATTATGGCGCAGGAGAGTTTCATCGGTCGGTGAATTTGATGCACAGCAATGCCCGGTAGTCGGCTTCGCCCGCCGGGCCGTATTCGAAGATATAGCGGCCGGGATATATCATCTCGAGCCGTTTCGAGAGGTTCTGCAGCCCGATGCCCGAGCCGCTGCGGTCTGAATCGCTCTTCGGGAAGCTGCTGTTCTTGATGCTGCAGAGCAGCTGGTCCTCCATCTCGTGGATGTCGATGGTGATGTAGGAGGGCTTTTCGTAGCTTACCCCGTGTTTGAAGGCGTTCTCGACGAGCGATATGAAGAGCAGCGGCGCGATGCGGGTCGACGACGGGGTGTCGGGCAGCGAAACGAAGACCCGTACGTGGCGCGGCAGCCGGATGCGCATCAGTTCGATGTAGTCGCGCAGAAATTCGATTTCCGAGGCGAGCGGGACCGTGGCGCGGCAGCTGTCATAGAGCACGTAGCGCAGCATGCGGCTCAGGTCGTGTACGGCCTGCTGCGCCCGAACCGTGTCGAGCTGGATGAGCGAATAGATGTTGTTGAGCGTGTTGAACAGGAAGTGGGGGTTCAGCTGGCTCTTGAGGTTCTGCAGCTCGGCTTCGGTGCGGCTGTGTTCCAGCTCCTTGCGGGCCGCCTCGGCCCGGTACCAACCTCCGGTCATCCGGATGGCGACGCTGACGCCTACGACCAGCAGGTAGAGTGTGGCGTTGCCCAGAAAGAAGCGGGCGGCATCCTGCCACGGACGGTCCATGGGCGGGTGGTGCCCCTGTCCGGGCGGGAGGACATGGCGGAAGAGCAGGTGGACGCTCACCATGACCAGCAGAATCAGCAGCAGGTTGTATACGGTGAAGAGGGTGAAGCGGCGGGTAGTGAGGTAGCGGTCAATCAGCCGGAAGAAGTTCGTATAGAAGACTATCATGAATGAGAGCGGAACCAGCAGGAACCGTACGTATTCCGGTCCGGTCATCAGCGGTCGGTCGGGGCCTGTCACAAAGAGCGGCATGCCGAAAATGACGGCCCAGGCGGTCAGGTGGATGAGCCACGCGGTGTATTTCGATTGTGCGGCGTTCATGTGATGCAAATATAGCTTTTTTCGGTGATTATTCGTAGCGGATGGCTTCGATGGGGTCGAGCATGGCCGCTTTTTGGGCCGGATACCATCCGAAGAAGATGCCCGTCAGCGTACAGACGGCGAACGAGAGGAAGACGCTCCACGGCTGGATGTAGATGGGGAACGAGGCTGCGACCTTCACCACCACGGCGGCGCCGATGCCCAGCATGACGCCGATAAGTCCGCCCGTCACGCTGATGAGGATGGATTCGATGAGAAACTGCGCGAGGATGTCGCGCCCCTTGGCGCCAATCGACATGCGGAGTCCGATTTCGCGCGTGCGCTCGGTTACGGAGACATACATGATGTTCATGATGCCGATGCCGCCCACGAGCAGCGAGATGCCCGCCACGGCGGCCAGCAGCATGGTCATCATGTCGGTCGTGGAGGTGAGCATCGATGAGAGCTCCTGCTGCGAGCGGATGGAGAAGTCGTCCTCGTCGCTCTCCTTGAGCTTGTGGTTGGTGCGCAGGATGGCGCTGATTTCGTCGATGGCCTCTTCGGTATAGGCCTCGCTCAGGGCCGAGCAGACAATCTCCTGCAGGTGGGTAATGGCCAGAATGCGCTTCTGTACGGTGGTGTAGGGGGCGATTATCAGGTCGTCCTGGTCCATGCCCATGCTGTTGTAGCCCTTGCTCTCCAGTACGCCTACGATGCGCAGCGGGATGGTGCCGAAGCGAATCACCCGTCCGACGGGACTCGCCCCGTCGGTAAAGAGCTCGTCGACGACCGTCTGGCCCACCAGGCAGACCTTCGCCGCCGTGCGGATATCCTGCTCGGAGAAGGTATCGCCGTCGGCGATGCGGTAGCGGCGGATTTCCATGTAGTCGGTGTTGACGCCGTAGACCGTCGTCGGGGTATTGTTTGCCCCGTAGATGGCCTGCCCCGCGCTGTTGACCATCGGCGAGACGTAGGTCACGAAGCGCGTCATGCTCTGGATGTCCTCGAGGTCCTTCAGCTTGAGCGACTCCATGTCGTCGGCATCGAGCCGTACGCCGCCGCGTACGTCGCCGCCCGGGTGAATCATAATCATGTTGGACCCCATTTCGCTGATTTCGGCCTGGATGCTTCGCTTCGAACCCTGGCCGATGGCCAGCATCGTGATGACCGACGCCACGCCGATGATGATGCCGAGCATCGTCAGGAATCCGCGCAGCTTGTTGTTGCTCAGTGCCTTGAAGGCTATCTTGAAGAGGTTTGCGAAATTCATGGCTCAATCGTCGTTTTTGGGCAGCCCGGCCAGCGCCTCGGCTGCGCTCAGTATGTTGTCGTTGCGTGTGTCGCTGGTGATGCGCCCGTCGCGCAGGGTGATGTTGCGGCTGCTGTACCGTGCGATGTCGGGGTTGTGCGTCACGAAGATGATGGTGCGGCCGGCGGCATGGAGCTGCTGGAAGAGCACCAGCACCTCGAAGCTGGTGCGCGTGTCGAGGTTGCCCGTCGCTTCGTCGGCCAGGATGACCGCCGGGTCGTTCACCAGTGCCCGGGCGATGGCCACGCGCTGCATCTGCCCGCCCGACATCTGGTTGCTGCGGTGAAGCAGCCGGTCGCCCAGTCCGACGGCCTGCAGCGCCTCGACCGAACGGCGGTAGCGCTCGGCGGCCGAATAGGCCGAGTTGTACATGAGCGGCAGTTCGACATTCTCGATGGCCGTCGTCTTGGGCAGCAGGTTGTAGTTCTGGAAGACGAAGCCGATTTTGCGGTTGCGCAGCGTCGCCCGCTGGTTCTTGTCCATCGAACGGACGGCCACGCCGTCGAGGTAGTATTCGCCCGAGGTGGGGGTGTCGAGGCATCCGAGGGTGTTGAGCAGCGTCGATTTGCCCGAACCCGAGGTGCCCATGATGGTGACGAATTCGCCCTCGCAAATCGTGAACGATACGTCGCGCAGCGCATGGACGATGTCGTCGCCGACGTGGAAGTCGCGCCTGATGTGCTCCAGACGGATGACCTCTTTGTGTGTGGTTTCCATGTTCGTCGTGTTTTGGTGTTGCGGGAGGTCTCCGGCCTCCTCCCGCGAGGGGACGGGCCGGAGCGTTGCGTCAGTTCTTCTTGTTTTTGTCACCTCCCGGAGGCGAGGGCATGAAGGGGCTGCGTTCGGCCGTGACGCTCTCATGCTCGACGGATGCGGCGCTCAGCCCGACGGCAACCTCCTCGCCGTCGGCGAGCCCCTCTGTAATTTCGGTCAGCTCGCCGCTCGCCGCGCCCGAGGTCACATAGCGCGGCGTCAGCCGCTCCCCGTTTTTTATCCACAGTTCGCGTTTGCCCGCTTCGGCCTTTCCCGGCTCTCCGTCGATTGTCAGCCCGATTTCGGAGAGCAGCTCCGCATCGGGGACGAACCGCAGCGCCTTGGTGGGAACGGCCAGCGCATGTTCCTTCTCGAGCGTGTAGATGGTTACGTTGGCCGTCAGACCCGGTTTGAGCTTCAGGTCGGGGTTGTAGGCCGAAATGACCACCTCGTAGGTGACCACGCTCGATTCGGTCGTCGCCTCGAGCCTGACCTGCTGGACCGTCCCCACGAACGTGTCGTCGGGATAGGCGTCGACGGTGAACTCGACCCGTTGCCCGTCCTTGACCTGGCCGATGTCCGCTTCGTCGACATCGGCGATGACCTGCATCTGCGTCAGGTCGTTGGCGATGGTGAAGAGGGTAGGCGTCTCGAAGCCTGCCGCTACGGTCTGCCCCTCTTCGACGGCCCGGCTGATGACCACACCGTCGATGGGCGAGGTGATGGTCGCATAGTCGAGGTTCTGCTTCACCTGCACGATGGCCGCCTTGGCCTGCTCGTAGGCGTTGCGCGACTTTTCGTAGAGGTAAAGCGCCTCGTCGTATTCGGAGTCGCTCACCAGTTCCTTTTCGTAGAGCGTGCGGGTGCGGGCGAAGTTCTTCGTCTGGTACTCGTATTCGGTTTTGCTGCTCGCCAGCTGGGCCTGCGACTGCTCGAGCTCGGCCTGCAGGGTCACCTTGTCCATCTCGGCGATGAGCTGCCCGGCCTTCACGTTGTCGTTGTAGTCGACGTAGAGCCGGTCGATGATGCCCGAGACCTGGGTACCCACTTCGACCTCGGTCACCGGCTCGACCGTTCCGGTGGCCATTACCGAGTTGCGGATGGTGATGCGGCTGGTCGTAGCCGTCTCCAGTGTGATGTCGTCCTTGCGGTGGAAGCCCGCCCAGAGCCAGGCTCCGCCTGCAAGCACGATGGCGGCCAGTGCCGCAAAGAGTGTTGTCCTGCGTTTCATGATATTGTTGTTGCTGTTGTTGTCAATATGCCGCGTTGGTCTGGCGTCCCTGGTAGATGTTGAGCAGCTCGATATTGAGCAGCGAGAGGTATTTGGCCTGCAGCACCTCCTGCCGTGCGGCCGTCAGTTCGTTCTGTGCCGTGAGCAGCTCGACGGTGTTCTTCATGCCGACGGCAAACTGTTCGCTCGTCAGTTCGTAGCTGCGCCGGGCATACTGCTGCTTCTCGACGGCGGCGACATACTGCGACTGGGCCGAGAGTGCATCGAGGTAGGCTCCTTCGACCTCCTCGAGCAGCGTCTTTTTCAGGTCGAGCCACGTGAGCCGCGTGTTGGCGGCCGCCAGCCGCGCCTTGTTGGTCGCCGTGCGGTTCCTGCGGTTGGAGAAGATGGGGATGCTGAGCGTCAGCCCGATATTCTCGTTGAAGCGGTTCCAGATTTGGGTGCCGCTTTCGAAGCTGCCGCCCGACATGTGTCCCGTACCGATGCCGGCCGTAAGGGCTACCGACGGCAGGAAGCCCGCCCGGGCCTCGCGCACCTCGAGGTCGGCCGCCTCGACGGCCAGTTCGCCGCGGGCGATTTCGGGCATCGTCTCGAGTGCCGTGGCATAGATGTCGCTCTTGGAGGGCAGCTGCGCGAGAATCGCCTCCTCGTCGACCGAAGGTTCGGCGAGCGTTATTTCGTCGGAGATGCCGAGTTCAAGCAGCTGCTTGAGCTGAAGCCTGTAGCTGTCGAGTGACGATTGCGCCACGACGACCTGGTATTCGTCGCTGGCATACTGGCTTTCGAGCTGTGCGAAGTCGACGCGGCTGATGGAGCCGGCCTTCCACATCGCCTCGGCGCGGTCGCGCTGCGCCTTCGAGGCGTCGGCCGTGCTGCGGTTGACCGTCACCGCTTCGGCCGCATAGAGACACTGCATGTAGGCCCGGACGATGGCGATGCGGATGTCGTTGGCCGCTTCGTCGACTGCCAGTTCGTCGATGCGGTTCTGTACCTGCTGCCGTTTGACGGCCGTGCGCAGCTTGCCGCCGTTGTAGAGCGTCATGCCGGCTTCGAGGCCGTAGGTGCCCGTATAGCTGTTGCGGTCGGTGGCGTTCGACGAGGGGTAGTTGGTCAGCCCCTGCGAGGTCGAGGCGGTCAGCGAGGGAAAGAGCGCCGCACGGGCCTCCTTCGTATCCTCTATGCCCGAGAGGTAGTCGTTGCGGCTCTGCCGGAGCTGGATGTTGTGCTCGAGCGCATAGTCCAGACAGTCGTTGAGCGTCCAGATTTTCAGCGAATCGGGTTCCGCCGCCGCGCGTGTCGCCGCAAGTGCGGCAATGAGGGTCAATATCAACAGTCGCTTCATGGTCGTTGGTTTTGCCGCAAAGCTACCTCGGGGTACGCGTGCGTGCAAAACAAATAGACGAACCGGGCGATTCCGTCGACGGATGGGGCGATTCGCCCGACGGCGTGAGACCCCGCACCGGGGGCTCACGGCTCATCGGCCCGGACTTCCTCGGGGTGGGCGGCGGATAAAAAAGCAGAGCGCCCGTTTTGCGGGCGCTCCGTGTGTTGCGGCGGGAAGAGGCTGCCGAGTCCTATTTGCGGAAGATGAAATAGACGGCCAGTATCAGGCAGAAGAACCCTGCCAGATGGTTCCAGCGCAGCGTGTCCGATTTCATGAAGAGCAGCGCGAAGAGCGTGAATACCGAAAGCGATACCACCTCCTGTATGACCTTGAGCTCCCAGAGCGAGAACGGGCCTCCGAACTGCGTGCTTCCGATGCGGTTGGCGGGAACCTGGAAGCAGTATTCGAAGAGGGCGATGCTCCAGCTGAACAGGACGATGGCCACCAGGCCGAACCGCTCGAGCTTGGATTTGAAGGCGATGTGCCCGTACCACGCGAGGGTCATGAATGCGTTCGATACGACGAGCAACCCGACGGTTGCAACGGCTTTCCACATAGTTATTCGAGTATTTGATGGATGTTCGTGATGTCGCGGAAATCGGAGACGATGCATCGGAGACCGGACTCCGTTTCGAGCTCCTCGCGCGGAAGGGTGGTCGCCAGCGCGACGATGCGGCCGATGCCGGCGCGTCGGGCCGCCTCGATGCCGGCCTTGGCATCCTCGAATACAAGACACGAGGCGGGGGCGAGCCCCAGTGCCGATGCGGCCGTGAGGTAGATTTCGGGGTCGGGCTTGCAGCGCGTCACCATGTCGCCGCTGATGCGTGCGTCGAAAAAGCGGCCGATGCGGCAGGCGTCGAGTACGAAATCGACGTTGGCGCGGCATCCCGACGAACCTACGGCGCAGCGGACGCCCGCTTCGTGCAGTTGGCCGAGCAGCTCCGTCAGCCCCGGGGTCGGGACAATCTCGGGAGCGTATATTTCGCGGTAGATGGCCTCCTTTTCGTCGGCCAGTGCCGCGAGGCCCTTGGTCCGGATGAGCTCCTCGGGCAGAATGAGGCGCATGATGTCGTCGTTGCCCATGCCGTAGGCGTTGCCCAGTTTGGCCTTCCAGTCGCGCACGCCGTAGCGGTCGCAGAAGATTTCGAAGGCCCGGATATGGACCGGCGTGTTGTTGACCAGCACTCCGTCCATGTCGAAGATGGCTCCCTGTATCATCGTTTTCGGAAATTTTCCGCAAAGGTAGTCAATTTCTCCCCACGGCGGATGGGCGGCGGGTCAGAATTTGAGATTGAGGCTCAGGTTGACGGCGAAGTTCTGGATTTTCTGCCCTTCGACGGGGGTGCGGTGGGTCAGTCGCCAGATGCAGTCGATGCGCAGCACCCGCAGGATGTTCTCCACGCCGAATCCCGCCTCGATGTAGGGGTCCGTCACCGACGACATGCCGCGCGGGAAGAGCAGCACGGCCTGCGTGTCGGGCAGGCTGCCGTTGTTCTCGTTGCGCAGCGAGCCCCATACTCCCTTGCAGACCAGCACCTCGCGCCACTTGAGCCGCTTGAGCAGCGGGATGCGCCCCAGCAGGAACCCGTTGAAGTGGTGCTCGTAGAAGAACGAAAGCCAGGTGTCCGAGGCGAATTCGTAGTAGTTCATGCACGAAAAGGCGTAGGTGTCGTAGAAGTAGGTGCCGTTGCCTTCGTGCAGCTTGAGCAGCGGGTAGGGAACCTTGCCGAAGATGCGCCCTCCTTCGACCATGATGCGCGAATAGCCGACGGGCGGCAGTTCGAGCTTGTAGGAGAGGCGCCCGTCGAGCCGGTAGTATTCGCGGTCGTCGTGCATGAGCCCCCCGAGGCCCGCCGTGAAACCGACGGCGAGAATCGGGTAGGGCGAGCCCAGGTATTGTTTGTCGAAGGCCGTGCGGTAGATTTTTTCGCGGTACGAGAAGCGCATGCCCACATGGAGCGCCGTGCTCGAAATCGACCCGACGCGCTCGCCCGCGGGGTTCACCATCGGGACATAGCGGTTGCCGTAGACCCGCTGCGCACGGATGCCGAGCGTGTTGCTCAGTCCGTGCAGCCATTCGTGTTCGTAGAGCGCCTCGACGCGGTTGACCATCGTGAGGCGTTTGTCGCCGCGCGAGAAGATGGAGCTGAGGATGTTGTTGTCGGCCAGTGCGTTTTGACCTGCGCCGAGCTGCACGACGTCGTGCAGCCCCGAAAGCGTCAGCTTGCGGGTCAGGCGCCGGTTGAAGGCCAGCTCCACGCTGCCGCCGCCCTTGACATCCTCGTCGCGGGTGCCGTAGGCGACGAAGCCCGACAGGCGGATGCGCCGGCTGACGGCCGTGGTCGTGCGGGCTCCGAGCTGCATGCGGAAGCCCTCGAGGCGGTTGAAGCTCGCCATCTTGTAGTAGGGGCCGATGCCGATGTATTTCGTGTTGTAGTATCCGCCGACGATGGTGTTGATGATGGTGTAGATGTTGCGGTAGAGCGGGGCCTGCTGAATCGAGTCGACCATGGAGTAGATGCCCCGCTCCTGCTCGCTCAGGCGGTAGGGGCGCGCCTCCTCCCAGAACTGCTCGTCGCGCGTGCCGACTTCGTCGTCTGCGACGACCACGTCGTTGGTCATGCGCAGCACCTCGTCGGGAATGGGGGCTCCGATGCGCACGTCGGAGTAGGAGACCTCGCGCGTGCCGATGAAGGAGACCAGATTCGACGAGTCGGCCCCCGTGACCGAGAATTCGGCCGAGACCTTGTCCCGCTTGCGGAACCAGACGCCCTCGTCGAGCAGCTGGTTCTCGTTCTCGAGCAGCAGGTGGTTAATCCAGTTGACGTTGACCCCCTTGGGCATGCGGGCCGAGGCCGACTGCAGCGCATAGGTTGCCGAGTCGATGTTCACCTCGCCGTCGAGCACGGCCGTCGAGAGCCGCTTGGGGTGGAAGCGTATTTTGTAGGTCTTGCGGCCCTCCACCTCGATGCTGTCGACCAGGAAGTAGTTGTAGAACGCCTCGCCCATCGAGGAGAGGGGGCTGGCGAAGCGGACGTTGAACAGCGCGATGAAGTTGTCGTAGAAGTTGATGTCGCCCTGCAGCTGGCCCGTGAACTGAGCGACGGTGAAGCTGTCCTCGACACCCGAAACGCGGCTGCCGCGAATCACCTCGCGGCTGAGCGAGGGCTGGCGGCTGTGGTAGTAGTCGGCCACGGCCTCCGAAATCATGGCCGGCAGGTAGGGCTGCCCGGTGAGGGCCGAGGTGTCGATGTGGTCGAATATGAAGCCGAAGTTCTTCTGCATGCGCCTGTTCCGGAACCGGGGCTTGATGTTGGTCAGGTCGAGCTCCATCTTGGTGTAGGTGGCGCAGCTGTAGCGTTCGTACTCCTGGGGATTGTTGCGCGGACGGTTGCGGATGACTCCTTTGAGAATGGGCAATGCCGGATTTTCGCCCGGTGTGATGACCACGTTGTCGATGCCGAACTCGGCCGGTTCGAGGGCGAAGTCGACCTGGTTGTACTGCTTCGGGATGAGCGGCAGCGTGCGGCTGACGTAGCCGACCATCGAGGCTTCGACGCGGCTCACCGTGTCGCGTGTTTCGAGCGAATAGATGCCCTGCTCGTCGGTGGTGATGCCGACGGTGGTGCCCGGAAAGACGACGCTGACGAACTGCAGCGGGTCGCCCGTCGCAGCGTCGGTCACCTGGCCGCGTACACGGGTGCTCTGGGCGCGGAGTTCGCAGCATCCGAGCAGTCCTGCCATGAGGACGAAGAGTCCGACGATGTATGGTATTCGCCAAAACCGCATATTTACAAAGATACGAAAAGGAATCGAACCGCAAAAAATAAATTACCTTTGCGGCAAGCAATGACGAATAACAGAACAGCACGCAACGATGGGACATGCAAAAATAGAGAAGACCAATGCCGCCCGTCTGCTCGACAGGGCGAAGATAGCCTATGAACTGGTCCCCTACGAGGTGGACGAGGAACATCTGGCAGCCACGCACGTGGCCGAACAGCTGGGCGAGGATATCGCCTGCGTCTTCAAGACGCTGGTGTTGAAGGGCGACCGGACGGGGTATTTCGTCTGTGTCGTGCCGGGCAACCACGAGGTCGACCTCAAGGCGGCGGCCCGCGTCTCGGGCAACAAGAAGGTCGACCTCATACCGGTCAAGGAGCTGCTGTCCGTGACGGGCTACATCCGGGGCGGCTGCTCGCCCGTGGGTATGAAGAAGGCCTTTCCGACCTACATCCACTCGACGGCTCTCGAGCATCCGTTCATCTACATCAGTGCCGGCGTAAGGGGGCTTCAGCTGAAAGTCGCCCCGGCGGAACTCATCGCCTATGTCCGGGCTACGGTTGCCGAGCTGAGCCGCGAGGCATAGCATACCTCAAGTCGTACTTGAGCAGAAAAAACATCATGCATCGGTTGATATGCGATGCATGAAAACAGTGTGATTCAACGGAAAACCGCCGCGCGCTTCTTGGTTGAAAGGGAAACGCGCGGCGGTTTCGTATCGCCGGATACCGCGGCGGAGTTCAGCGTCCGCCGTACATGGCCTCGTAGTACTTTTCGTATTCGCCCGAGGTGATGTTGTCCATCCACTCCTGGTGGTCGAGGTACCAGCGGACGGTGCGTTCGATGCCCTCCTCGAACTGCAGCGACGGCTCCCATCCCAACTCGCGGTGGAGCTTCGAGGAGTCGATGGCGTAGCGCAGGTCGTGGCCCGGACGGTCGGAGACGAAGGTTATCAGCTCCTCCGAATACCCCTCGGGATTGCCCAGCATCCGGTCGACGGTCCTGACCAGCAGGCGGACGAGGTCGATGTTGCGCCATTCGTTGAAGCCTCCGATGTTGTAGGTCTCGCCCGGACGTCCGCGGTGGAAAATCAGGTCGATGGCCCGCGCGTGGTCCTCGACGTAGAGCCAGTCGCGGACATTCTCGCCGCGGCCGTAGACCGGAAGCGGCCGGCGGTGGCGGATGTTGTTGATGAAGAGCGGAATCAGTTTCTCGGGGAACTGGTAGGGCCCGTAGTTGTTCGAACAGTTGGTCACTACGGTCGGCATGCCGTAGGTGTCGTGGCAGGCCCGCACGAAGTGGTCCGACGAGGCCTTCGAGGCCGAGTAGGGGCTGTGCGGGTCGTAGCGTGTGGTCTCGGTGAAGAGCCCTCCCGAAGCCGGCAGCGCGCCGTAAACCTCGTCGGTCGAGATGTGGTAGAAGAGCCTTCCCTCCCATGCGTCCTCCCACGCCTCGCGGGCGGCCTGCAGCAGGGTGAGCGTCCCCATGACGTTGGTCCGCGCGAAGGTGAACGGGTCGTGGATGGAACGGTCCACATGGCTTTCGGCCGCGAGGTGAATCACCCCGTCGATGGCGTACCGGCGGAAGAGTTCCCGCATGAGCTCCAGGTCGCAGATGTCGCCCCGCACGAAGGTGTAGTTGGGGGCCTGCTCGATATCGCTCAGATTGGCCAGATTGCCTGCATAGGTCAGCTTGTCGAGGTTGACGATGCGGTAGTCGGGGTATTTGCGCACGAAGAGCCGGACGACGTGCGAGCCGATGAATCCGGCTCCTCCGGTGATGAGTATGCTGCGTTTCATATAACTGGTTCCGATTTGTTTACGGGTGTTTATCTCTGCCTGCTCCTGAGGTTGCGGCCGTGCCCTCCGTGCCTCCTATTGGCGGGACAATCGCGCCAGGCAGTAGAGCATCGATTCGCGCCAGTGGGGAATCTCGACCCCGAACGTCCGCCGCACCTTGCTCTTGTCGAGCACCGAGTAGGCGGGGCGTACGGCGCGCGTGGGGTACTCCTCCGTGCGGCAGGGCAGAATCCGGCAGGCGTCGTGCCCGGCGGCCCGTGCAATCTCCACCGCGAAGTCGTACCACGAGCATACCCCCTCGTTCGAGAAGTGATAGAGCCCCTCGTTGCCGGCGTAGTAGCCGCCTTCGGCAATCGAGAAGAGCGTCATGGCCAAATCGCCGGCGTAGGTCGGCGTCCCCACCTGGTCGCAGACCACGCTGATGTGGTCGCGCTCGGCCGTCAGACGGAGCATCGTCTTCAGGAAGTTGCCGCCGAATTCGGAGTAAAGCCACGCCGTGCGGAAGATGAGCGCCTTGCAGCCCGAGGCGGCCACGGCCTCCTCGCCGGCCAGCTTCGTGCGGCCGTAGGCGCTCAGCGGGGCGGTCGCGTCCTCCTCGGTGTAGGGCAGGTGGGCGCATCCGTCGAAGACGTAGTCGGTCGATATGTGGAAGAGCGTCGCCCCGGTTCGGGCGGCGGCGCGGGCCAGGTTGCCGGCCGCCGTGCGGTTCAGCAGGTCGGCCTTGGCCTCCTCCTCTTCGGCGCGCTCGACGTTGGTATAGGCGGCGCAGTTGATAATGACGTCGGGGCGTTCGCTCCCGACCAGCGCATCGACGGCGCTCTCGTCGGTGACGTCGAGCTCGGCGACGTCGGTGAAGAGGTAGCTGTTGGGCGAGACGGAGCTCAGGCGGCGCAGTTCGCTGCCCAGCTGTCCGTTGGCGCCCGTTACGAGTATCTTAAGCATAATAGTCCGTATTGTAGTCGAAGAGTTCGTCGGCCTCGGCCAGCAGCGGGTGGCGGCGGTCCTTCTCGGAGAGGATGACCGCTTCGGCCGGCAGCCGCCAGTCGATGGCGAGCGACGGGTCGTTCCATGCGATGGCGCCCTCCTGCCCGGGGGCGTAGGGGTTGTCGCACTTGTACTGGAAAAGCGCCTCGTCGCTCAGCACGGCAAAGCCGTGGGCGAATCCGCGCGGGATGAAGAGCTGGAGCCGGTTCTCGCCGCTCAGTTCGACGGCCACGTGGCGCCCGAACGTGGGCGAGCCGCGGCGGATGTCCACCGCCACGTCGAGTACGCGGCCGCGTACGACGCGTACCAGCTTCGACTGGGCGTAACGCCCCTTTTGGAAATGGAGCCCGCGCAGCACGCCGTAGCGCGAAAACGACTCGTTGTCCTGGACGAAGCGGACGGGGCGCACCGCCTCGTCGAACCGGCGTTGCGAGTAGCTCTCGAAGAAGTAGCCCCGGGCGTCGCCGAATACCTCGGGTTCGATGACGACCACCCCTTCGAGTTCGGTTTTTCGAATGTTCATCGGTTGTGTTCGGTTTCGATGAGTTTCAACAGATAGCGCCCGTACTGGTTGCGGGCCAGCGGCTGTGCCAGCGCGCGCAGCTGCTCGTCGCCAATCCACCCCTTGCGCCAGGCAATCTCCTCGAGACAGGCGATTTTCAATCCCTGGCGCTTCTCGATGACCTCGACGAAAATCGAGGCCTCGGCCAGCGAGTCGTGCGTTCCCGTGTCGAGCCAGGCGAAGCCGTTCTGGAGCGTCTGCACCTTCAGCTCGCCCGCCTGGAGGAACGTTTGGTTGACGGCCGTGATTTCCAGCTCGCCGCGCTCCGAGGGGCGAATCCCCTCGGCGATGCGGACCACCTTGTTGGGATAGAAGTAGAGTCCCACCACCGCATAGTTCGATTTCGGCCGGGCGGGTTTCTCCTCGATGGAGAGGCAGTTGCCCTCGCGGTCGAACTCCGCCACGCCGTAGCGTTCGGGGTCGTCCACGCGGTAGCCGAAGACCGTGGCCTTGTGCTCCTCCCGGACCGTGCGGACCGCCTCCTCGAGCAGCCGGACGAAGTCGGCGCCGTGGAAGATGTTGTCGCCCAGAACGAGGCAGACGTCGTCGCCGTCGATGAAGTCGCGCCCGATGAGGAAGGCCTGCGCCAGCCCGTCGGGCGATGGCTGCACGGCGTATTCGAACCGGACACCGAGGTCGCTGCCGTCGCCCAGCAGGCGGCGGAACGAGGGCAGGTCGTCGGGGGTCGAGATGACGAGAATTTCGCGGATGCCGGCCTGCATCAGCACCGAGATGGGGTAGTAGACCATCGGTTTGTCGTAGATGGGCAGCAACTGCTTGCTCACCCCTTTGGTGATGGGGTAGAGCCTTGTGCCGGAGCCTCCGGCCAGGACGATTCCTTTCATCGGCAACGTTTTTCGGCGTCCTGCCGTGCAGAGCGCCCGTTCGTGAAGCCAAAGATACGCAAAATTGGCGAAAATTCAACACCCCATCCTCCGCTTCGCACACCCGGGTCTCGGACGGGTGCGGCGCTCCTCGGTGAATCCACCCGCAGTTTGCAGTCCGCAGTCCGCAGTCCGCAGTCCGCCGCCCGTCGCCTGCCTCCTGCCTCCTGCCTCCTGCCATCCGCCTCCCGCCTCCCGTCGCTCGCCACCCGCCACCCGTCGCCCGCGGCCTGCCGTCCGCCTGAGCGCCTGACGCCCCCTGCACGCATGCCGGACGTGGACCCGCGCCTCCGGAATCGGTAACCCGGGTAGCGGAAACCGGAATCGGGTTAGGTGGAAACGGCTGTCGGGGGCTTATCTTTGTCCTGTGAAAAAATCGATTCCGACAATGATGACGAATAACGAAGAGATTCGAATCGACTGTGCGCATCAGAGCGCTGAAGAGTTGGCGCTGGCGCGCGAACAGGCTCAACTGCTCTTTCGGTTCAACCAGACGATGCCGATGACCGAAGAGTATGACAGGCTCATGCACCGCCTTTTTCCCCGCATGGGCGAAGGGAGCGTCGTACGTACGCCTCTTACGGTGGTGCGGCCCCATAATGTGACGATTGGCCGTGGGGTTATCGTCATGAACGGTGCGCTGATGATGGCGGCCGGCGGCATCACCATCGACGACGAGGCGCAGATTGCAGCCAACGTGCAGCTGGTATCGAACAACCACGACCTGGTCGACCGGATGGTTATTACCTGTCGGCCCGTCCACATTTGCCGTCGTGCCTGGATTGGTGCCGGTGCGACGATTCTGCCCGGGGTGACCGTCGGTGAGAACAGCGTAGTGGGTGCCGGAAGCGTTGTGACGCACGACGTCGAGCCCGATACGATTGTAGCGGGTAACCCCGCACGGCTTATCCGCCGTCTGACCGACGGGGAGATTGCCGGTGCGGCAGCTCTTTCGGGGCGCCTTTGAGCCGACCGGCCTTTACAGCAGTCCAACCGCTAATATCAGCATATCATGAAAACCAAAGCATTTTCCACGCTCGCCCTGCTCCTCTTCGCCGGGGCGCAGGCTTCGGGGCAGAGTGCCCCGACACGGACCGACTCTTCGCCGCGTACGCTGGTCGTCTACTTCTCGGCTACGGGTACGACGGCCTCCGCTGCCCGGAAAATCGCGGCCGCCACGGACGGCACGCTCTGCGAGATTGTGCCCGAGAAGCCCTACACGTCGGCCGACCTGAACTGGCGCAACGAACGTTCGCGCAGTTCGGTTGAGATGAACGACGCAAAGGCGCGTCCCGCCATCCGCCCCGCCGGGGTGCGCATGGAGGAGTACGACGTCGTCTTTCTGGGCTATCCCGTCTGGTGGAACCTCGCACCGCGCATCGTGAACAGCTTCATCGAGCAGCATGACCTGAGCGGCAAACGGATTATCCCCTTCGCTACGTCGGGGAGCAGCAGTATTGCGGGGAGCGTCGCAGCCCTGCGTCGCAGCTATCCCGCTCTGGAGTGGTCGGCCGGGCGTCTGCTCAACGGTATGGGCGAGGCGGCCGTTGCCGAATGGGCTCGCAGTGCCGCGGCCGGACGCAACTGACCCTCAGCCGCGCCGTGTTGTCTCGCTGACACGCGGCATGCAGCCATGCGGCGGGGCGTGGCCGGAGGCCCCCCCCCTCCGCCTTTACTTCGTCGCCTTGGCCACAAGCAGCTCGTTCCAGTCGGTCGTATAGCGGGGCGATAGGTGCTCGCGGTTCATGCGGAAGGGTTCCGTCCCCTGCGCCGCGACGACGAGCGTCCCCTTGCCGCAGGCCTTGTTGACCGAGTCGAGCACCTGCATCAGCCGCGCGTGTTTTTCGTGCGTCTCCGGCGTGAAGAGCGAACCCTGAAGTTCGGAGGCCGGCGTGATTTGCGCAAGCAGCACGCCGGCTTTCTTGTATCCGAATCCGGGGCGGAAGGCCTGGCGCAGGGCGATGCGGGCCTGCCGTACGATGTCGAGCGTGCTGTCGGTCGGTTCGGGCATGAGCGCGAGGCTCGTTTCGTAGCACTGCGGCTGCTCTGCACGGTGGCGGTTGGTGACGAGGTAGCACTGCACCTCGCGGCAGACCGACTGCTCGGCGCGCAGCTTCTCGGCGCACATCGAGGCGAACTCGGCCACGATGCGCTCCAGCTCTCCGAGTTCGGTGACCTCTTTGGGAAACGAGCGCGAGACGGTGATTTGCTGCTTGCGCTGGGGCATCTGCTCGAAAGAGATGCACTCCACCCCCTGCAGCTCGCTCCAGGTGCGCAGTCCTGCAATGCCCATGCGTGCGCGGACCCACTCCCGCGGCAGGTCGACGAACTGCCGGGCCGTGGCGAGTCCCATGCGGTCGAACATCCGCCCGTAGCGACGGCCGATGCCCCAGACATCCCGCAGCGGGAATCGTTGCAGCACCTTGTCGATGTCCTCCGTGCGGTGCATGTAGCAGCACCCTTCGAGCCGGGGGTACTGTTTGGCCAGCTTCGAGGCGATTTTGGCCAGTGTCTTGGTCGGTGCGATGCCGATGCTGACCGGGATGCCCGTGTTGCGGCGGATGGTGTGTCCGATGTCGCGTCCCAGCGCGTCGAGCGGCTCGGCCATGCCCTGCAGGTCGAAAAACGCCTCGTCGATGGAGTAGACCTCGATGCCCGGGACCAGCGAGCGGAGCGTCGCCATCACCCGCCGCGACATGTCGCCGTAGAGGGCGAAGTTGGCCGAGAAGACCGCAACCTCTCCCTGTTCGATGAGCTGCCGGACCTGGTAGAAGGGCTGCCCCATGCCGATGCCGAGCCGCTTGGCCTCGTTCGAGCGGGCGATGATGCAGCCGTCGTTGTTCGAAAGCACCACGACGGGGCGTCCCACCAGGTCGGGTCGGAAGACCCGTTCGCACGATGCGTAGAAGTTATTACAGTCGCAGAGTCCGTACATTGCAGCGGTTATTTGAAGCTTTTGATGACGTGACGGACGACGCCCCAGATGAGGAACTCGTTGCCGGCGTCGACGCGGATGGGGCGGTAGCGCGGATTCGACGGCATGAGCCATGCGCACCCCTTTTCGAGCCGCACGCGCTTGACGGTGAATTCGCCGTCGACATAGCAGACGGCGATGCAGCCGTCGTAGGCGCCGACCGAGCGGTCGACCACCAGCAGGTCGCCGTCGCCGATTCCGTCGCCGGCCATGCTGTCGCCCGCGACGCGCACGAAGAAGGTCGACGCGGGGTTGTGGACCAGCTCGCGGTTCAGGTCGAGCGGCGAGTCGAGAAAGTCGTCGGCCGGCGAAGGAAAGCCGGCCTTCACGGCGCTGCCCGCCACGGGAAGCTCCTGCCGCGTTGAGAGGTCGGGGGTGTGGAAGGTCAGGGTATTGTTCGTCTTTTCGTTCATCATTGTCCGGGTGTTTGGTTTTCCGTCAAAAGCCGCGCCGTAATGCTGCGGTGCGGCGCCGCTTTTGACGTGTCGAGTCTATTGGATGCGGAACAGCCCGCTGTCGTTGTCGTAGTTTTCGACGCGCTGCCGTACGGCTGCTTTTTTGCGACCTGTCCCGAAACTCCACGAAAGGCTCAGTGCCAGGGCATGGTCTTTTGTGCGGAGGTGGTAATCCGTATTGTGGCGTACGATGCTTGCGGGGATGGTGCGGTTCGAATATCGGTCCCGCATGAAGGGGAAGAAGCATTGAAGCGCGAGGCGCAATGCCCTGCGGGTATATCCCAGACTGATGTACGACGCCTTTTCGATGCCGCTTTCGTAGAGTCCCGAAAGGTATGTGCCGCCCAATTTCTGGTACAGGTCGAGCGAGAAGCTCCGGTAGCTGGCCGAGAGGTAGAGCGTGACGGGGAATGTCCAGCGGCGGCAGGTCGCCGAAGTGGCCGACGGCTGGAAAAGCTGCTGTGCGGCCTCTGCGCTGCACCCGATGCGGAGAAACTCCCAGGGTGTGTAGTCCAGATTGAGTTCGCAGCCGCGGCGGATGTCCCGTTTGGCGTTGTCGGTCTGGAGCAGGATGCAGCCGTCGCCCGCACGGTAGGAATCGAACAGGCTGTTGCGTGTCTGTTCATGGAAAAGAGTCGCCTGAAGCGAGAATTTCCGAAGCTGAAGGTCGTAACTCAGTCGCCAGGACTGGCGGTGCGCATTCTTCAGTGCGGCGTTTCCCGTCTGGTAGAAATCGCTCATGAGCAGAATCCGCGCCTCGGACATCTGCTGCATCTCCGGCATCAGGGTCCCGGAATCGTATGCAATGCGCAGCGTGTTGGCCCGGTCGATGGCGTAGCCGAGCATCACGACCGGCGTGAAGGTGAGGTTGCGGAACCCGTCAGCTCCGGAACGGATGTCGCCGGTGGCGCCCAGACTGGCGCGGTAGAGCCACGAATGGAGCTTCCCGCTGATTTCCGCATAGAGGTAGTGCTTTTGTGTGGTGATGTGTTCGGTCTGCAGCCTCTCGGAGACCGAATTGCGCAACTCGTTCGACAGGAAGTTGCAGTGACTGCGGTAGCCGACCGTGAGTTGGGCGCGGGAGAAGTTGTGGAGGTAGGCTGCCTCGCCAATCAGCGTCTTTTTCCGGTTGTCGAGCAGCATCAGGTCGTCGAATCCCGTGGTGCCGCTCTCCGTCGAACGGGTTCGCTGGCTGTTGTCGAAGTAACTGCCCACGAGATTCAGCACCAGAGTGTTGCCTGGCGAAAAGTATTTGGAGAAGTAGAGGTCCAGAGTCGGCACGATGCTTTCGGTACGGTCGGTCAGACGCCCCGTACGCTCCTCCTGCAGCGTGTTCTGTGTGAAGAAGATGTGTTTGTCGGCCTCCATCCACTCGTTGTCCGTCTGGGCGGATGCCTTGACCTGCAGGTCGTAGCGGTGCTCCTTGCTGCGCGTATAGGTCAACCTGAAATTGTGCTGGTGGCCCCACTTCATGCTCTCGCGCAGATAGTCGTAGAGGTAGTTCTCCTCGCCGATTCGGTAGGCGTAGCTACCCGTTTCCCGATTCCTGACGTCACGCTTCATGTTGATGTGGGCGCCGTAGTGGAACGAGAGGCGATTGTCGCCCCTGATGTAGGAAAGTGAGGCGGAGGCATTCGAGAACATCTGACCCAGTGTTCCGTAGAGGTTGCCGCTCCACCCCGTGTCGAGTGGCTTGGTGAGGATGTTGACCACCCGCTCGGCGTCGTTCATGTAACGAATCGGCGGAACATCGTAAAGCTCGACCTTGCGGATTTTGTCGGCCGGAATCAGCCTCAAATCCTCGTCCGAGGCCTTGATGCCGTTGATGAGCAGCAGCAGCTTCTTCCCGCTGACCGTCGCCAGGGCATTGGTCGTCCTGTCGATGCGGAGATTGGGCAGCGAGGCCACCAGTTCGCGTCCGTCGGCTGCCCTTGCGATTTGGGCCTCGGAGAAGAGGTAGGAGCTTTTGTCGATGCCGCGGATGCTCCGCTCGCCCTCGACAACCACCTCGCCGATGGACATGGAGTCGCGCTGCAGAACCAGGTTGCAGCTCCGGCTCTTTTCGGCCTGCAGCCGTGCGGAGGCGGTTTTGTATCCCACGAACGAAGCCTTCAGCAGATAGGCTCCGGGGGCGACTCCCTCGAATGCGTATCGGCCCGAAAGGTCCGACGCCGTTCCTCGGACCATCTGCAGCGTGTCGCCGGCCTGGAACAGAACGACGTTGGCAAACGGGACGGCCTGCTGCCCGCCGTCGACAACCTTTCCTGCAATCGTTATGGTCTGCCCCAGGCAGACGCGGCAGCCGAAAAGGGCAATCAGTATGGCGAGGGTTCTCATCGTTCCAGAGGTTGGGGTGGGATAGCAAAGGTAATGAAAAAAGCCGACGGTATAACTGTCGGACGGCTCGGGAGAGTGCGGAGGGCTTGTTCCGTCCTGTCTTCCTCGACGGTCAGCCGATGAGCTTCCGCAGACGGTTTTCGGACGAGTCGGGAAAGAGCGTGCGGAAATGGTCCAGAAGACGGGCGAACGACTCTTCGGGCGAGCACTCGGTCACAAATGAACCGTAGAGCGATTCGGGTGCCGTGTAACGGGCCACGCCCCAGCCGTAGGGGTTGCCGTGGCGGTCGATGTTGTATTCGAAGTCGGCGATGACCAGCCTTGCCTCCATCTGCAGCCGCGTCAGAATCGGGTCGAGCGAGATTTTCTCATCCTCCGCAACCTCCGATTCGAGCTCCGTTGCCGCTCTCCGTCCGCGCCCCTTGGCAAAGCCCAGCATGCGGCGCAGCTCCTTGATGGTGGCCGACCCTTCGGCCAGAATCGTCTGCAGCACCACGTCGTCGAGTGCCGCAGCGTCGTCGTTCGGCGCCAGGTGGCGCGAGCGGCGGTAGTTGACCCAGTCGGGCAGCCATGCACGGCTGACGAATCCGGCCTTGCGGTTGAAGAACTTGCCGTAGGCGCAGTGTCCCTCGCGGATGATGGGGCCCTTCCATTCCCAGGCGCCCTCTTCGTCGGTAAACCAGTATTCGCGGGCTACCATCTCCTCGACCGAGAAGCCGGGGATGCCGCACCGGAAGAAGGGGAGGAAGCCGAGCTTCAGGCAGCGCTCCTCGACGTCGGTCGGACTTTCCAAAAGATGTCGTTCCATAATTCAGATTTCGGTCTGGTCCCGGGGTGTCGGCCCTTTGCCGCAATGTGCGGCCGAATCGGCAGGCGGCAGGGGAGTGGGCAGGTCGTTTCCTGCCGTGAGACCGTGTCGTGCGGTACGCATCCCGGCGACTCCGGTTGCAAAGATACGATTTTTTGTGCAGCATCGTCCTGTGTCCGGTGAAAATCGGGTGGATGGCATCGGCGGTTGTGCCTTTCGCTTTATCTTCAGTAGGTTGACTCTCTGATTGCCTGCGATGACCGAGGGGTGCGGTTGAAGGTCTGAAGCCTTTTTGCCGTATCGGTCCGGGGTCGTTTGGTGTATTTGTGAAAAAAAGTAGTGGAAAAATTTGCGGTTTTCAAAATTAGGCGTATCTTTGCACTCGCAATACGAAAAACGGTGCGTTAGTTCAGCTGGTTAGAATACGTGCCTGTCACGCACGGGGTCAGGGGTTCGAGTCCCCTACGCACCGCCAGAGGCCGACGAAGAGTCGGGCCAAATAAAGCAAAAGCCTTGTAAACAAATAGTTTACGAGGCTTTTCTTTTTTTGTTGTCTGCATGGAAAAGTCAAAAGACTGGTTCCGAACCTGCAATTCAAATAGCAGGCTGAGCCAAATTAGGCATATCCGGCATGACAATATCGTTGATAATCATGGATAATATACGGTCATGACCGTTTTATGGCAGTGCAAAACCGCCTTTTTTGTCCGCTTCCGATATGAACTGTTTCGCAAGTATATATTGGCTCCAAGTGTTCCTCGCTTCCGAATAAGAAGAGCCCTTCTGTCCTATACTGTGCAGTACAAGAAATAATGCGTGTTAACATGTCTTTTTTCTGGCGTTGATTCCTGATTCGAATAAAAGTCTCGGCCATCTTTTCAGAAGAGGCCCCGTTGGAAATATCATGAAAAATCGTCCCGCTAATACCGCCGTGCGGCCAGGTGTCATTTTCATAGATTAAAGTCGCTTATAAAATGGACAAAAATTGTTAAAAATGAATGAATGTTTAAGCGGATTTTTGTCTATTGATAATGTATATATATGATATACAGATAAATATAAAAATAGATTATTGGTTGGTATTGTTGCTTTCATAACATTTGCAGCTATCTTTAGCGAAGAACAATCCGAAAAGAAATTTCTATATTTGTGTAGACAACCTGTTGCTGCTCGGACGCAAGTTCTTAACCTACTAACTGCTTATATTATGAAACAAAAACTGACAATGATTTTGTGTGTGCTTTTCTGCATGCCGTCCCTGTTGTTCGCCCAACAGGCAACGGTCTCCGGAAAGGTAACCGACCAAAACGGTGTGCCGTTAATCGGAGTAACGGTCATTGTGAAAGGTACGACCAACGGCGTATCCACCGATGCCGACGGATTCTATCGGATATCGGGAGTTTCGCCCAAAGACATTCTTGTGTTCAGTTCCGTCGGCATGGTCAGTGTCGAGTCCGTCGTAGGGACCCGAACCACTCTGGACGCAACGCTCAAAGAGGATATGCTTGCCCTCGAAGATGTCGTTGTGGTCGGTTACGGAAGCATGAAAAACAAGGACCTGACAGCTCCGATTGCTACGGTCAAGGGCTCGGAAATCGTCAAGCACTCCACTTCGAATCCGCTGCAGGCCCTGCAGGGAAAGGTGGCCGGTGTTCAGATTTCCAATTTCGGAGAGCCCGGCTCGAGTCCTAATATCCGCATCCGCGGCGTCGGGTCGTTCACCAGCGAAGCTCCGCTCTATGTGGTTGACGGAATGTTCTACGACAACATCGACTTTCTGAGCAACTCGGACGTGCAGGACATTGCCATTCTGAAAGACGCCTCGGCTGCATCCATCTACGGCGTACGGGCCTCCAATGGTGTAATCATCATTACGACCAAGCAAGGCTCCTTCAACCAAAAGGCCAAAATCACCTATGATGGCTATGTCGGCGTGCAGACCGTGACCAATAAACTGGAGATGGCCTCGTCGGCCGAGTATGCCACCATGATGATTGAGCGCGGCGACACGGAAATCCTCCAGAAGTCCATCGATTTGTGGGGCGGCAAGGACCTCATCCCGTCGACCGACACCGACTGGTACGACGAAATCACGCGCAATGCCATCATCCACAGTCACAGCCTCGACATCTCGGGAGGGACCGAGAAGGCGGCCTATGTGGTCGGAGTCAACTACTTCTACCAGGAGGGCATCATGAAGGCCAAGAGCGATTACGAGCGTATCAACGTACGAACCAAGGCCGACTATCAGCCGTGGCGATGGCTCAAGCTGGGCGCCAACGTCATCATGAGCCACTCCGTGCGCAATTCGGCCAATAACGGGGCCTGGGAACGTGCCTATTATGCACCTCCCATCCTTCCGGTTTATGACGAGAGCTATGAAGCCACCTATCCCAAGAAATTTACGTCGTTCGACCGCCTTGACCTGACCAACGGCGTATACAGCAATCCCGTGGCCATGGCATACTACGGAGACAACCTCTCGAAGAACGTTCAAATCATGCCTTCATACTACCTGGATTTGGACTTCCTTTCGAATCGCAAACTGGTGTTCCGCACCAGCTTCAATCAGGTTATCTCCCTTTCGCAGACGCGCAACTATACGCCGGAATTCTTTGTTTCACAGGCTCACAACTCGACTAAATCGCAGCTCTACAAGGGGAGTGATTACTGGCAGAATTACACCTTCGACAATACGCTGACCTACCAGGACAGCTTTGGACAGCACAATCTGACCGCCATGCTCGGAGCCTCGATTCGCAACGAGGACTGGCGCTCGCTGTGGGGCTCGGGCCAGGGCCTTCTCGGTACGCTTGACGAATATCTGTATCTCTCCCAGGCAGAGGCCGAATCCCTGACGGCCGGCGACAATGGAACCACCTATCGGGGAGCTTCGTTCTTCGGGCGTATCTCCTACAACTATGCCGACAAATACCTGTTGACCGTGTCGATGCGAGCCGACGGCTCCTCGAAATATCAGGAAAAATGGGGCTATTTCCCCTCGGTCGGTGCCGCCTGGGTCGTATCCGAGGAAAACTTCATGAAACAGCAGAAGACCATCGACTACCTGAAGCTGCGCGTCAGCTACGGACAATTGGGTAACGACAAGGTTGCCGCCAGCAACGGTTTTGCGCAGATTCTCTCCGGACTCAACTATTCAGGTGTTTTCGGCGGTGTGCTCTATCCTGGATTCCGTATCAATGAGAATTTCAGCTGGCTGTCATGGGAGACCGTCGAGGAGGTCAACGTCGGATTTGAACTGGGCATGTTCCGGAACCGTCTGCGTCTGGATTTCGACTACTTCCACCGTATGACCCGTGATGCCGTAATCTCGGTTCCCGTACCGACCTCCACGGATATGATTCCGGGCAATTGGGGCCGAATACTCAACCAGGGCGTGGAGCTTACGCTGGGATGGTCCGACACCGTCGGCAAGGACTTTTCGTATGGCATCGGATTCAATATGAGTACGCTGAAGAACGAAGTCAAATCGCTGAAATACGGCGTTCCGTATGTATTGGGCGGTACGACCCAGTTCCGGACGATTACCCGCCCGGGCGATGCGATGTACTCCTATTTCGGCTATAAGGTCACGGGCGTTTACCAAAACGAGGCTGAGGTCGCAGCCGACCCCATCGCCGTAGCAAACGGACTTCAGCCCGGAGACCTGAAGTACGAGGATATCAACCACGACAACATCATCGATGACCGGGACCGTCAGATTCTCGGTTCGGCACTGCCGTCGTTTACCTATGGCGGAAACATCAACCTGGGATACAAGGGTTGGGACTTCGGACTTTCGTTCATGGGTGTGGTCGGCAACGAAATCGTCAACCAGAAGCGCGGTTCGCGCGGTACGGCCGACCGGATGAATTACGAGGCAAGTGTCGTCCGGAACCGCTGGCACGGCGAGGGTACGTCGAACAGTTCGCCTTCGGCAGCGGGTCTCAACCGGTCGTGGAACTTCAATACGATGAACTCCTATTTTGTTGAGGACGGTTCCTATTTCAGAATCCAGAATATCCAGCTCGGCTATACGTTCAAGATTAAGAACGGCCCCACGTTCCGGGTACATGTGGCGGCGGAGCGTCCGCTGACTGTCTTCGATTACAACGGTTTCACACCCGAAATCAGCTCGGGATTCGACATGCAGACCTATCCCATGGCGGCTGTTTACAGCATGGGACTGAACATTACATTCTAAAAATAACGACTTTTTATGAAAACGTTGAAATATTTCATGGTTCTGCTGTTTGCAGTGGCCGTCGGCTCCTCATGCAGCGATTTCCTCGACAAACTTCCGGAGAATGTCGTGCCGAAGGACGAGGTGGACTATTCGGACAAGAGCATCATGTATCAACCGGTCTCGGCCGTCTATTCGTTGTTCTCGGACGCAGTCTCATCGTGGTCGCTGTATGGATTCTACGTTATCCGCGACGACCAGCTCCTCAAGGGTCTCAGTTCCGATACCGACCAGGGCGACCTGCTTGATTTCAAAAAATTCAACTATGTCAACTGCTCTGCAAACTGGATTAACGAGGGTGCCTGGGTTTGGTTCTATGATGTAATCATTGCCTCCAATTCGGCCATCGAAGCGCTGGACCGGTTCCGGGCGCATCTCACGGATGAGGCCGATATCCGCAAGAATGATATCTACAAGGCCGAGGTTCAATTCCTGCGCGCCTACATGTATCTCTTCATGACCCGACTCTGGGGCGATGTGCCCATTTTCACCGACAACGACAAGGTGGACGGAATTTACCGCTCGCCGCGTGCCGATGTCTATTCGTTCATCCTCTCGGAGCTGGAGACGGCAGCCGGCATCTTGCCTGCCGAGCATCCGAAGAACCTCGAACACGTTGGAGCCGCATCCTCCTACGCCGCTTTGGCATTGCAGGCGAAAGCCGCGGCCGACATCGGGGACTGGGATACGGTCTTCTCGGCAACCGAGACCATCATCAACGACAACAAATTCGATTTGTACCCCGACTTCTACCAGCTGTTCAAAAAGCCGGGCCAGATGTGCGAAGAGACGATTTTCGAGGCGCAGTTCACCGACTTCGGAACATCGGACGGCATCGTCAAGGCAGGCGGTTATGCCGCCAACGTTCAGGGGCCGAACGGCAACTGGATTGATAACGAGGCCGGGATTCCAATCTGGGGCGGTTGGGGTTTCCTGCCGGCAAGCGATGCGTTGGAAGAGAAGATGCTTGCCCGCGGAGAGAAGGTTCGACTTGAAACGACCCTGCTCTATTCCGCGCAGACCGACCCGGACGGTACCCGTGAATATGACGGTGTGGCATATCCCTACCGTCTGACACCCTCCGGCGACCAGATTTTCTCGACGCAATATAAGATGTACAACGGCAAAACCTATGTGCCGTCGGACCAGATGACGGAGGGACGACCCGACTGGGGGTGCTACAACAACATGCGCATGCTTCGTTTTGCGGAGGTGCTGTTGTTCAACGCCGAAGCCCGGGTGCACAAGAATCTGGATGCGGATGCGCCTTTCAACCGGGTCCGCACGCGTGCCGGGATGCCGACGCTGACCCATGTCACGTTGGAGCAGATTTACGACGAACGCGACATCGAACTGGCTCTGGAGTGGGGTGACCGTTATTATGACCTTACCCGTACGGGCAGGGCCGAGGGAACGTTGGAGGGATATTCCGAATCGGTACGCTATTATCCGATTCCCCGCGCACAGATTGACCTGAATCCCAATCTCGGGAAATAGGTCTGACGGATAATCCGGCGCGAATATTCACAGGCCCCCGAAGCTGAAGCTTCGGGGGCCTGTTTCTTGCGGCAACAACTCGCGGACCGGTCCAGCCGGATGGATATGCGGCGCGGATTTTACATGATTCTTTCGGCGTGGAAGGTATGTGCGGAGACCCGGAAAGTCGAGGTGTCATGGGGTGGGGGAGCCCGCCGTATCCGAGGGGATGTTGCCGCCGCAGTTCCGGTATTTCATGGGCGAAACCTTCATTACGCGCGAAAAGGCCCGCGAAAAATAATACGGGTCTGAAAATCCGAGAATGTGTGCAATCTGCATGACATTCATGGAGCTGTGGAGCAGATACTCGCAGGCCCTGTTGATTTTGAGCCGGTTGAAATACTCGATTGGCGCATAGCCGGTTTCTCGGATGAAAATCCGGTAGAAATAGGACTCCGAATAGCCGATATAGGCGGCAAAATCCTGGATGGTCAGCCGTTCGGTGATATTCTCGTTCATGTAGTAGATGACCGAATTGACCTTCGTGTTCAGATAATCATGGGACAAGTGTCCGGAGCGGAAGGATTTCAAAAAAAGGAATGTCCCCAGGAAGTGTTCCAGGCACAGGTTGGCATAGCAGATGTTTTCTTCCGTAAGTTCGGAATAGAGCACCGCATAAATCTCCTCGAAAAGGTCCAGCCGATCCTTGATGCGCGACTCCTGTGAGGGTTCAATCATCATTGGCTTTGCTCCCATCCGGGCTGCGAATTCACCGGCTTTGGTCCCCATGAAGTGAATCCAGTAGATGGTCCAGGGGGAATCGTCGTGGGCACCATAGCTGTGGGGCGTATTGGCCGGAATGACAAACATCTGGTCGGCAACAATCTCATGGCGCGTATCTCCCGCGCATATCCAGCCGCGGCCCGACTTGCAGTAAATCAGAATACATTCTCCACGGCCTTTCGGTCGGGATATGAAATGGTGACGAGCATTGGAAAAATATCCGATGGATTGAATGAACAGGTCGCTGCACAGCGGATTGCGGCTCATCGAGACGATGTGCCGATACGGAATGATGATGAAACGTTCGCCTTCGAATCCGTGTTTGATTTTCATGACCGGGAAAATTTGGGTTGAACAAATATACGAAAAACACGCTGTTTCGGCAAGAAGTTGAGCATCGGAAGAATCCGAGTCGGATGAGTGAATCGGACGGTACTCGAATTACGGGAAAAGAGCCGGAGCCGGAAAATCCAATCGGATTTCCGGCTCCGGTGTCAGCGTTTTGTAATGCAGGGGTCAATCGGCGGCCTTGCGTTCGAATCCGAGTTTTTTCAAACCGCTCTGTACATCGGGATGGCTCATGAAGAGATTCCATAACAGCCCGGTTCTGCAGTTCTCAATCATGACGGCAATCGGGCCCTGGTCAATTGCCAGATAGTGCGGCGGGAACCAGTCGTCGCCGATGCTGAACGCATCATAGAATCCATACGGGCCCCAAAGCCTCTCGCGCAGATGCTCGTAGAAATAGCGCATCACACGCATGGACTCCTCGGGGGTATAGACAATCGAGGAGAGGGCTGCCGTCGGCGAGATTACACCGAGGTCGGCCTCCTCATAAGGGGCATGCGCCGCGTAGCCCACGGTCGAATAGCTGGCCGTCAGACCCCAGCAGTCCGCACCATAACCGGCATATCCGTGGGGATTGCGCAGGCAATAGGCCCGGTTGACAAGCGTGTAGCAGCGCATCTCCTCTGCATAATCCTCACAGAAGGCATCGCTCAAACCGCGTGGATCGAGTCCCAGGAAGGAGTAGTGGGCCCAGAACAACGGCCCGACTCGTCCGCCCTGATACCTCAGACGTGTGTCGTAGCCTTCGCTTCGGCCCGGTTGCACGATGGCTCCATTTTCGCCCCAACCCTTCGTGTATACATTCTTGTCAATTCCGAAGGTCGGCGACGAAGCCGCCAATATGTACATAATCATACACTCGTTATAGCCCCGCACCGGAAAATTCATCTCCCAGGCATAGTCCGGACTCCAATGCCAGTACAGAACCTCCTGCCCGTTGCAATACCATGACCATTCGATACCCCGCCACAAGGCGTCAATCCGCCGGGCCAGCTCCTGCTCGCGGGGTGTCCCGTCGACAAAATACTGATGGGCGGCCAGCAATCCCTGAGCCAGAAAGGCTGTTTCGACAAGGTCGCCGCCGTTGTCCTTGAGGCCGAAGGGCTTCACCCGGCCGGTCTCGCCATCCAGCCAATGCGGCCAGGCGCCGTGGAAACGGTCGGCCGTTTCGAGAAAAGCCAGAATCCGCTCAAAACGCTCGACCCCCTCTTCCCGGGTGATGTAGTTGCGCTCCATGCCGGCGATGAGAGCCATGATGCCGAATCCGCTGCCGCCCGTGGTAACGATTTCATCATCCTGCTGAGGGTTGTTCCCGTCGACATGGATTCGCTCGCGTGCCAACCCGCTGTTGGGTTCGGCGCCCTCCCAGAAATAGCCGAATGTCCGGCGTTCGACACTGTCCAAAAGTGCTTCGTCTGACAGCCGGCTTGTCCGGCCGTTACAGGCAGCCATGAGCGATATTGCAGCCATTGCCCACGCCGCCATACTCAGTTTCATCATATCTTTCCCTTTTTACACATGAATTTTATCGGTTTTCACGCAGCCGGAATTCGGCATGCTTGACCCGGTCGCTGGAGCCTCCAATCTGAACGTCGAATACCCCCGGTTCGCAAACATAGTCCAGGTTGTAGTCGTAGAACTTCAACAGCGAAGCGTCGATTGTGAATGTCACGTCACGACTCTCTCCCGGTTTGAGGGCCACACGCTGGAAACCCTTCAGCTCCTGGACGGGCCGGGTTGTCGATCCGACCAAGTCGCGGATGTAGAGTTGTACGACCTCCACGCCCTCGCGCTGACCGCTGTTGGTCAGCTGCACGGTTGCCGTAATCGTGTCGTTGACATCCATTTCGGACGAAGAGAGCCGTATTTCGCCATAGTCGAAGGTCGTATACGACAATCCGTGCCCGAACGCATAGACCGGCGTGTTGGGAACGTCGAGATAGGCACTGCGGAATTTCTCGAACTTTTCACCCCGCAGTGGCCTTCCGGTATTCTTGTGGTTGTAGAAAAGAGGAATCTGTCCGACGCGGCGCGGAAAGGTCGATGGCAGTTTCCCGGAGGGATTCACGTCGCCGAACAGAACGTCTCCGATGGCTTCGGCCGCCTGTGTTCCGCCGAACCACACGTTGAGAATCGAATTCACATGCCGGTCCTCCCATTCGAGCGTCATGGGTCGTCCGGCGAAAAGCACCAGTACGACCGGTTTCCCCGTGGCGACCAGTGCCTCGAGCAGTTCGCGCTGCACGTCAGGAATTCCGATGTCGGAACGGCTGCTGCACTCTCCGCTCATCTCCGAAGGTTCGCCCAGTACGGCAAGAATCACATCGGCCTTGCGGGAGATTTCCATCGCCTCGTCCAGCATCTCGCGGTCGCTTCGTCCGTCGCGCTCGATTGTCCGGTCGAATATGGTGGAGTTGCGCTCCAGCTCTTCGTCGCGGGCGATGTTGCTTCCCCGGGCGTATAGAATCTCCACGTCCGGACCTGCAACCTCACGCAACCCCTCCAATACGGTATGTGGCTTCGTAAGGTCCACGGCCACGCTCCACGTTCCCGGCATGTTGGCGCGCGAATTGGCCAGCGGCCCTACTACGGCAATCGTTCCGGAACGCCGGAGCGGAAGCGTTCCGCCGTCATTCTTCAACAACACGAAACTCTCTGCCGCAATACGGCGTGCTTCTTTCTGGTGCTCCGGCGTATAAACTTGCGTCGCGGCGCGTTCCGCGTCGCAGTACCGGTATGGATTTTCGAAAAGTCCGAGCCGGTATTTCGCCTCCAGAATTCGGCGGCAGGCCCGTTCGATATCCTCTTCAGAGATGCGGTGTTCGTCCAGCGATTTTTTCAGCGTCCCGAGGAAACCTTCGCTTACCATGTCCATATCGATTCCGGCCTGAAGTGCGCGTGCGGAGACCTCCTGCAAATCTCCGATTCCGTGCTCGCACATCTCCGCGATTCCCGTATAATCGGTCACGACAAAGCCGTCGAATCCCCATTGGTTGCGGAGTACTTCGCTCATCAGCCAGCGGTTGGCGGTTGCCGGAATTCCATCCACTTCGTTGAACGAGGCCATGACGCTCCCGACTCCGGCTTCGACAGCTGCCTTGTACGGCGCAAAATATTCGTTGTACATCCGCTGGCGGCTCATGTCCGTGGTGTTGTAGTCCCGGCCTGCTTCGGATGCCCCATACAGGGCGTAATGTTTTACGCAGCTCAGGATTTCGTCCGTTGCAAAGTGATTGTCGTGTCCCTGATAACCATGGACGAAGGCCCGGGCCACGGCGCTGCCCAGAAAGGGGTCCTCTCCGACACCTTCGGCGACCCGTCCCCAACGGGGATCGCGGCAGATGTCCACCATTGGCGAGAAGGTCCAGCATATGCCGGATGCGCTCGCTTCCACGGCCGCAATCCGCGCTGCACGCTCGATGGCCTCCATATCCCAGGTTGCGGTCAATGCCAGCGGTATGGGGAATGTCGTTTCATACCCGTGGATGACATCCATGCCAAACAGCAACGGAATGCCCAGCCGGCTTTCCGAAACGGCAATTTGCTGGGTTTCGCGGATTTTGTCCACTCCCTTGATGTTGAAAAGTCCGCCGACTTCGCCCCGTCGGATTTTCTCGGCAAATTCGCTGTTCTTCGCTTGTCCCGTCGTAATGTCGCCGGCGCTGGGAAGATTCAGCTGCCCAATCTTCTCCTCGAGTGTCATGCGGCTCATCAAATCGTCGATGAACCGCTCCATCTTTGCGTCCTTTGGCCCTGGTTCCGCCCAGGCCGTCATCGACGCCATGATGCAGCACAGAAAAATCGCAGTTTTTTTCATACCTGTTTCCGTTCTATTTTATTTAAGTATCGTATAGTCGGATGCGGCCGGCCGGCAGGGGGAACACCGCCCTTGCCGGAGATAAAATTAGGAATTATTCAACGAATAAAAAAATGTCCTTGAATTGCCATGTGGCGCTCTTTCCATTCGGGATGTGCACAAGCGTTACTGCTCCTGAATTGGCAATAGCGCAAAAGTGATGTATATGTATTTTGTATGTATCAAATTGTTATACTGGTATTTGGTGCGGATGTTCTTGCGTAGGTTCCGTGCCTTATTCAAATCTCGCATGATTTTTTGCCCTGTTCGGAAAGACTTTAAGAACGCAATTATCATCCATGTCTATGGCAATAATATTCTATTTCAACCGGAGTGGCTATGGACTATATTTGCATAAACATTTTACCAAAAACCATGAGTTCATCCAGACAGCGTGTTATCCAATCCCTGCAACACGAACAACCGGACCTTCTTCCGGTGGATTTCGGTGCTACATCCGTAACAGGCATCCACTGCAAAATCGTGGAGGCTCTTCGTGCCTACTATGGTCTTGAAAAACGCCCCGTGAAGATTGTCGAGCCGTTTCAGATGCTCGGCGAAATAGACGAAGAGCTCAAGCAAATCATGCACATCGACTGTGAGGCGGTCTTCGGGAACTACGATATGCTGGGCAATGACTGCGACCGGCTTCACCTGCAGCGTACCCCCTGGGGGCAGGAGGTGCTGATTGCCGAGGGCATCGAACTGACGCCCGATGCCCGTAATGACATCTGGCTGTATCCCCAGGGTGACAAAACTCTTGCACCAAGCGCCGTGCTCCCCGAGAGTTGCTACTTTATGAATGCAGTCGAGCGCTGCGACGGATTCGATGAGGCGCATCTGGATGTTGAAGACAATCTGGAGGAGTTTGCCGTGCTTCCGGACGATGAGCTTGACCGCTTTGCCGCACGGGTCGCGCGGGCTGCCGGCACGGGCCGTGCGGTTGTCGCCAGCATCGGCGGTTCCGCGCTGGGTGATGTGGCGCTTGTCCCGGGTGTATCGCTGCGGGCTCCCAAAGGAATCCGCAGCGTGGCCGAATGGTATATCTCTATCCTGATGCGTCCCGACTATATCCGGGAGGTATTCGAACGGCAGACGGAGATTGCCATCGACAATTATCGTCGCGTGTGGGAACGTTGCGGACACGACATCGACGTCGTGTTTACCTGCGGGACCGATTTCGGTACGCAGAATTCCCAATTCTGCTCGGCCGAGACTTTTCGCGAAATATGGTCTCCATGCTACAAGCGGCTGAACGACTGGATTCATGAAAACACGGACTGGAAAATCTTCAAGCACTCGTGCGGGGCCATGCTGCCGCTGCTCGACGAGTTGATTGCTGCGGGATTCGACATCTTCAATCCGGTGCAAATCAATGCCCGAGGCATGGATTCGAAGGTGCTTAAAGAACGATTCGGAAATCGTATTGTCTTCTGGGGCGGCGGCGTTGATACCCAGAAGGTCCTGCCTTTCGGAACACCCGGAGAGGTCCGGAAACATGTGCGGGAGCAGTGCCGGATTTTCGGCGAGGAGGGCGGATTCGTATTCAGCTCCGTACATAACATCCAGGCCAATGTTCCCGTGGAGAATGTCGTTGCCATGATTGAAGAACTCAATGCAGTGAGGAATCTGTAGACATGTCCGATTCGGAAACAGGAAGAAACCGAACACTAACCGTAAAATAAAAGCTGGATTCATGAAAAGATTATTGGTTGTTTTACTGGCAATATTGCCGTTGACACTTTTCGCCCAACGGATAGATTTGTCGGGCTATTGGGATTTCGCCATTGACTCGACCGACGTGGGCGTTGCGCAGAAATGGCAGAAGAAGCAGTTCGCGGAGCAGGTGAAGCTGCCCGGGTCGATGACCACCAACGGCAAGGGCAACGACATCACGGTCGACACGCGGTGGACAAGCTGGGTCGCCGACTCCTCGTGGTATCGTAAGCCGCTCTATGAGAAGTGGCGCCAGCCCGGAAATACGAAGGTCATCTTCTGGCTGCAGCCCGAGAAGGAGTACGTCGGGCCGGCATGGTACAAGCGGACGTTCACCGTTCCCGAAGGGATGGAGGGGAGCGAACTGACGCTCAATCTGGAACGCGTCCACTGGGAGAGCACGGTCTGGCTGGACGGCAGGGAGCTCGGGATGCGGAATTCGCTCAGTACGGCTCACCGCTATGCGCTCGGGAAGCTTCGTCCCGGCACGCATACCCTCTGCGTCCGGGTCGATAACCGCATCAAGGATATCAATGTCGGTATCAATGCCCACAGTCTGGCCGACCATACGCAAACCAACTGGAACGGAATGGCCGGAGAACTCTATGTCGAGGCCCGGCCGCAGGTCGGCATCTCGCACCTGGGCATCTATCCCGACAACGACCGACAGGAGGCCCGGGTCGTGGCTACGCTGTACAACACAACCGGGCAAGCCGTTGACGGGACGCTGACTTTTGCTGCAGAATCCCGTTTTACGCCGTCGCTCCAGCGCCGGAATCCGGTCTTCAAAACGATTAAGGTCATGCCTGGAGAGCAGACCGTCGAAATCACCTACCCGATGGGGACGGACTTTTATACATGGGACGAGCATCATCCGTACCTTTACGAGATGGCTGCCAGCTTCGACGGCAAAGGTATCACCGACTGCCGGTCCACGACTTTCGGCATGCGGAAACTCTCAACCCATGGACGCCAGTTCGCCATCAACGACAAGACCATCTTCCTGCGGGGTACGCTCGACTGTGCTACATTCCCGCGTACGGGTTATCCGCCCACGGATATCGCCGAGTGGCGCCGTATCTTCTCCGTCTGCAAGAGCCATGGCCTGAACCACGTCCGCTTCCATTCGTGGTGTCCTCCCGAGGCTGCTTTTGCGGCAGCAGACCAGTTGGGCGTATATCTGCAGGTCGAAGGCGCAAGCTGGACTTCGATTGTGGGTGACGGAACCCCCTTCGACCGCTGGATTTACGAGGAGTCGGAACGCATCATGGAGGCATACGGCAACCACCCGTCGTTCATTCTGTACACCTACGGCAACGAGCCGGGCGGCGCCAACATGAATGCGTTCCTGGGCAACCTGATTACGCATTTGAAAAAGATTGACCCCCGTCACAAGTACACCTCGGCGGCCGGCTGGCCGGCTATCCCGGAGAACGACTACAACAACGACATGTATCCGCGCATCAACGTCTGGTATGCAGGTCTGAACAGCCACATGAACGCCAACCGTCCGTCGACCGACTACAACTGGTTCGACATCATCGACCAGTACGACCATCCCTACATCGCCCACGAATCGGGAAACTGGTGTGTTTATCCGAATTTCAAGGAAATTGACAAATACAAGGCCGAGAACTGTGTCGTACGGGCGAAAAACTTCGAGGTGTTTCAGGAAATGCTCGCAGATAACGGACTTGCGGACCTTGCCGAGAGCTATCTCCAGGCTTCGGGGCATCTGCAGTCGCTGTGCTGGAAGGCCGAATTCGAAGCTGCACTCCGCACCCCGGACTTCGCCGGGCTCCAGATGCTGAGCCTTTCCGATTTTCCCGGACAGGGCACGGCGTTGGTTGGCGTGCTCGATGCCTTCTGGGAAGAAAAGGGATATATCGCACCTGAGGAGTTCAAACGTTTTGCCGGAGAGACCGTTCCCCTGGCGCTCATGAAGAAACTGGTGTGGGGCAATGACGAGATTTTCGAGGCGGCAATCGAGGCGGCCCATTTCGGCGCACAGCCTTTGAGCAATGTCGTCCCGACCTGGACGCTGTCGCGCAAGGACGGGTCAATCGTCGCATTCGGAAATCTCCCCCGGCAAGATGTAGCCATAGGCAATTGCCTGAAACTGGGAACGATTGAATATGACCTGAGCGAGTTCACGCATCCCGAACAGTTGAAACTGACCGTCGACCTGGCCGGTCGTCGGAACGATTGGGATATTTGGGTCTATCCGGCAGGAGGGTATACGCTTCCGCAGGGCGTCCATCTTTGTGACCGTCTTGATGCCCGTGCCGAATCCCTGCTGTCTGCGGGTGAAAGCGTGCTTCTTACGCCGCGCAAGGGAGATATTTTGCCCGAAGCCGGCGGAGAGGTGACTCTGGGCATGTCGACAATCTTCTGGAATACGGGATGGACCGTCCATCAGCAGCCTCCCTATGCTTTCGGGGTGCTCGTTGACCCCGAACATCCTGCCATGCAGCTCTTCCCGACGGATTTCCACAGCAACTTCCAGTGGTGGGACGCCATGATGAACGGAAATGCGGTAAAGCTGGATTTGCTGGACAGGAATCTGAAACCCATCGTGCGCATCATCGATGACTGGTTCCAGAACTGGCCGCTGGGATTGATATTCGAGGCACGGGTTGGCAAAGGACGTCTTCTGTTCTGCGGCGTGGACCTGCTTACCGATACCGAAAAACGTCCGGAGGCCATACAGCTGATTCGGTCGCTGACTTCTTACATGGCAACCGACAGTTTCCGGCCGCAGACCGAATTGACGGTCGAATCACTCCGTTCAATCATAAAGCAGCACGACAATGACGAAGCGGGAAGTAATTAAACTTGTTCTCGACGGCGGGAAACCGCCCTATGTCCCCTGGTCGTTCAAGTTTACGAAAGAGCCGCTGGCGATGCTCCGCGCCCATTTCGGGGTCGAAGACCTCGATTTGGTTCTAGGAAACCACCTGCTCCAGCTGGGAAACGACATCGGGTTCTTCGAAGAGATTGCACCGGATCGTTGGCGGGATTTTTTCGGTGTCGTCTGGGACCGCAGCGTCGACAAGGATATCGGGATTGTAGCCAATCAGGCCCTTCCCGAACCGACACTTGCCGGCTATACCTTTCCGGACCCTTGCGATGACCGTTTTTTCGAGTCGATTGTCCCCGAGACAACCCGCAAGCCGGACCTGTTCCGGGTCTTCCAGATTGGCTTCTCGCTGTACGAACGGGCATGGACGTTGCGTGGAATGGAAAATCTGCTGATGGATTTCTATCTGCATCCGCAATTCGTACACAACCTGCTTGATGCCATCTGTGACTACAACATCGCCCAAATCGACAAGGCGCTCACGTTCGATATCGATGCCGTCTATTTCGGGGATGACTGGGGGCAGCAACGCGGTCTGATTATGGGGTATGACATCTGGAAGGAGTTTCTCTACCCCCGGATTCGACGCATGTACCAACACGTGCGCCAGGCCGGAAAGTATGTGATGATACACAGCTGCGGAGACGTCGAGGAACTTTTCGATGACCTGATTGAGTGCGGATTGAACTGTTTCAATCCGTTCCAGCCCGAAGTGATGGACGTGGAAGCCATTCTCGTCAGGTACCGGAAGCGGCTGGCTTTCCACGGTGGCCTGTCCATGCAGCGTACGCTGCCGTTCGGAACTCCGGAGGACGTTCGTCGCGAGTCGGAACATCTGTTGCGCCTCGGAGCGGAGGGCGGATATATCTTTTCGCCGTCTCATTCCGTAGAAAGCGACACCTCGCTGGAAAACATCCTGACCTTCGTCGAGGTTGCCCGGAGTCAACCGGGATTCAAGGATTGACACCGGCCGATAACGCAACCGTATATGATAAAAACGCCCGCATTTTTCGCGGGCGTTTTTTGGGCTCCATCTTTGCCGGCTCGGACGGGCGGCACTTGCGCCTGAGTCTGAATCCGCCGGGAGTCCGTTCGAAACGGGTCGGCCGTCGCGTGTGCTGTTTCGTCAGCGTTTCTCGAGTCGCACGACAAATCCGCCTCCGGGTGCCATCGTCAACGGCAGCCGGTCGGTCCGTTCCACCTCGAAGGTCTCGATGGCGTAATCCGCTGCATAACGGTCGGCATTGATGCCGTCGCGATACACCGTTGCCGCATAGCGCCCGTCTCCCAGAAAATCGAGGTCCAGTGCGTAGTCCCGTCCGTTCCAGCCGCACATTCCGGCGACATACCAGACATTGTCCCGGCAACGGGCCGTCACGACATATTCTCCGATTTTCCCGTCCTGAACGATGGTTTCGTCCCATGTTGTGGGAATCTCCGCCAGGAATCTCATGAATGCAGGCTCGCGCATTCCCTGCGAAGGGTTTCCCGAGAAGAGCTGGATGGAACTGTCGTAGACTACGAACATGGCCAGTTGATGGCAGCGGGTGCCCTGACTCATCACCATGCCGGGAATCATCCTAAATCCGCTCTTCGTGGCATTGTTGAGCAATCCGGGCTCATAATCCATCGGGCCTCCCAACATGCGGGTAAAGGGCAGTGTGACATTGTGCTGCGGCGTAGCCCGGTCCGACCAGATGTTGTATTCGGCACCCAGCACGCCTTCGCGTCCCACGGCATTCGGATAGGTCCGGTTGAAGCCCTTGCCGGGGAAGGCGCCATGGAACATGACATGAATCCGGTGTTCGGCACAGGCGGCGGCAACCCGGTGGTAGAAATCCACGGCAGGTTGGTCGTCCCGATGGATGAAGTCGGTCATGATGCAGTCTATTCCCCACTCTTCGAACTGCGTGAGTGCCGCTTCCAGATTCCGGTTGAGTTCCAGGGCCAATGTCCACAGACACAATTTTACACCCCGGCTCCGGGCGTACCGGCAGATTTCGGCGAGGTCCATCTCCGGCGAGATTTCGTTCAGGTCGGTCACTTTGCTCCAGCCGGCATCCAACATGATGTGGCTGAATCCGAAACGGGCGGCAAAATCAATATAATACTTGTAGGATGCCGTGTTGATTCCAGCCTTGAAGGGAACGTCGAACAGATTGATGTCCGGAATCCATTCGTCGGTGCCCTTGATTCCGTGCAGCCACGACGTGTCTCCAATCCGCGACGGAGACGCCAGCCGGTAAACAAGGTCATTGCCCGGAAGGTCCCTGTCCTCATCGGCCAGTATGACGACGCGCCACGGGAAGGTTCGCGAACCCTTGACCCGGGCGATGTAATCGGCACGCCGCGTCACTACGACATCGGGGTATTCCCCTTCGGTCTGGCGCTGCTCCAAAGGATATCCGGCAAAGAGCCCTTCGAGGCAGCAACCTCCGCCGCTTCGGAGGAACATTCCCGGATAGCTTTCGAGGTCCGATTCCACGATGGCGACCCTGGCGCCTTGCGGAGGAAGGGTTAATACGGGCAAATATCCCACGGCTTCCTCGCTCAGCGAGTCGATTCGTACGCACCGGTAGTTCTCCTCGAAGGCCGTATGGAAGATGTCGGCATCGGGACGTTTCGAAATTTCGGGAAAAAACGCCCGACTCATCGCCGGCAGGTTGAACCGTGCCGTCTCGCCGACGACCAGAACCGAATCCCGGAACCGGGTCTCAATCCGGTAGGCCACACCGTCGTCGTAGGCTCTGAAGCGAACCGTATAACCGTTGCTGCAACGCAGAGCCATTTCGTTGCAGCGATTTTCGATGATTCTGCGCTTTTCCGGAATCGGAACCTCGATTTGTTCGTCGATGCTCGTCCGTGTTACCGAACGGATGTTTCCGAGCGCTTTCCGCAGGTTTCCCTCCCGACAAACCATGCTGATTTCGGAGGCGGAAAGCCGGGGAATCCCGTCATGAAGTACATTGTACTTCATGTTGCCGTCGTACCATACGGAGACTTGAATACGGCTGTTCGGTGACGCCAAGCGCACCGTGTCGGATGCCGGAAAAGCCGAGAGGGTGAGCATGCACCCCAATCCTGTGAATAGTAGTCTTCTCATGTCGGTGATTTTGCTGTTACAAGCAAAGATAGGGACTTTGTTCGACAAAAAATATCCTCATCAATCCTTGTGTCTGAGTCCTGTTGCCGGATTTGCTTTTGTTGTTTGATATTTAATTATAATGTAATCAGTACTTTATATCATGTGGATATTTTGACGCTTTGTAGTGTTGTATGTCTAATGGGCAATAATAATACATCTTTATTGCAACGAAATCCTATTTTTTGATAGTCTGAATAGCCATACTTTTGTATAACCTCTTGAAGAGCCCTTTCCGAAGAAGAAAACCAACCATGAGAAAATCAGTTACCACCTCCGTTGCCGGCATTTTGCTGACCCTCGCAGCATGGGGAGCAACCCCCTCGACCTTCTTGGATACCAACAGGCAACTGCTCTACGGCGTATCCTACTATTATGAATACATGCCGTCCGACCGCCTTGCCGAAGATGTCCGGATGATGAAGCAGATAGGCCTTAATGTGGTCCGTATGGGCGAAAGCACGTGGGGTTATTTCGAACCGCAGGACGGCGAATTCAATACGGATTACCTTCTTCGCTGCCTGGATACGTTCCACAAGGCCGGGATTCACGTTATCATCGGTACTCCGACCTATTCGATACCGACGTGGCTGGCAAAAAAACACCCCGAGATTTTCGGCGAGAACTTCCACGGCAAATTCCGCTACGGTACTCGCCAAAACATGGATATCACCCATCCGACCTATCTGTACTATGCCGAACGCGTCATCCGCAAGATTGTCGAGGTCACGGCCAACCATCCGGCCGTCATCGGTTATCAGCTGGACAACGAAACCAAACAATACGACAATTGGGGGGAACACGTCCAGGGGCTGTTCCTGCAACACCTCAAAAAGCGGTTCGGCAATCCCGAGGCGATGAATGCCGCCTTTGGTCTGCACCAGTGGAGCAACTCCGTTCACGCATGGGAAGACATGCCCTCGACAATCGCCGCAGTCAATCAGAGCCTGCTCTGCGAGTTCGAAAAGTTCCAACGCTCGCTGGCAACCGGCTTCCTGGCATGGCAGGCCGGTATCGTACGCTCGTTGAAACGGCCCGACCAGTTCATCATCCAGAATTTTGACGCGGACTGGAAGGATTTGAGCTACGGCATCAATTCGAAAGTCGACCATTTCGAGGCTTCGGCTCCACTCGACATTTGCGGAATCGACATTTATCACCATGTGCAGGAGCGGCTCGACGGCATGATGATTGCCATGTTGGGTGACCTTTCCCGCAGCAACAAGGGGGACAACTATTTTGTTATGGAGGCCAGCGGTCAGAACATGTTCTACGAACTGGCCTATCCGAAACAGTTGCGTTTGCAGGCGTTCAGCCACATAGCCTCCGGTGCCAACATGATTGCCTATTGGCCCTGGCACTCAATCCACAATGGCATCGAGATGTATTGCAAGGGGCTCCTGGCCCATGATTTGGAACCCAACGCGACGACGGACGAGGCCACGCAAATCGCCTCCGAAATGCGCAGGCTCTCCCCCTCGCTCTACAACCTGAAAAAGGAGAACAGGGTAGCCATCTATTTCAGCAACGAGGCCCTGACGGCCATGAACTACTATGGCATAACGCCCGAGACGGACTACAACACGCTGTTGCTGAAATTCTATGAACAGCTCTACAAACTCAACATCGAGTGTGACTTTGCCGACCATACCAAGCAGAATCTCGGACAATACAGGCTGCTTGTCGTTCCGGCGCTGTATTCGGCCTCGCAGGAGGAGACGGAGCGCCTGAACGAGTTTGTCGCCAACGGCGGGCATGTCATCTACACGTTCCGCAGCGGATTCACCGATGAAAACGTGAAGGTGCATGCAAGCCGCCAGCCGGCTCCGTTCCGGCGACAGGTCGGGGCTTCCTACCAACAGTTCTCCTCCATCGACAGGATACAGTTGAAGAGTACGAAACTGCAGCTCCCGGCGTCCGACCTCGCCTTCGACAGTTGGATGGAGCTGATGATTCCCGAAGGGGCCGAGGTATGGGCAACCTATGACAGCCCCTATTGGGGGGCATATGCGGCCATTACCCACAACCGGGTCGGGCGTGGGTCGGTGACCTACATCGCCGGCAATCCGACTCCGGCTCTGGTGCGCGAGGTCCTGTTGCAGGTATGCGCCGAGGCCGGAATCTCCCGACCGCCCGTCGATGCGGAATTTCCCGTAATTGTCCGTAGCGGGACCAACGAACGGGGACGCAAGGTTCATTTCCTCTTCAATTATTCGGGAGAACCGGCTTCGTGCGTCTACCGCTTTCCCGAAGGGAAAGATTTGCTGACCGGGAAGTCGGTCGCTACGGGTGATGAAGTGAGCATTCCGGCCTGGGACATGTATATCGTGGAAGAATAACCGACACAACAGATGAAACGTTTCTTGTTATTATGCCTGCTGGTCATGCCATTGTCATGGGCCCGGGCAGAAGGAATTGACCTTTCGGGAGATTGGAGTTTCCGCATCGACTCGCTCGATGTCGGAGTGGAAAAAGGGTGGTATCGGATGGATTTCGACGAGACGGTGAAGCTGCCCGGGTCGATGACCACCAACGGCAAGGGCAACGACATCACGGTCGACACGCGGTGGACAAGCTGGGTCGCCGACTCCTCGTGGTATCGTAAGCCGCTCTATGAGAAGTGGCGCCAGCCCGGAAACACGAAGGTCATCTTCTGGATGCAGCCCGAAAAGGAGTATGTCGGACCGGCGTGGTACAGCCGCGAGTTCGTGGTCCCCGCATCCATGTCCGGGCAGGAGATGCTGCTGACGCTCGAACGCGTCCATTGGGAGAGTCTCGTGTGGATTGACGGGAAGAGCTGCGGCATGCGGAATTCACTGTCGACGCCGCACTATTACGACCTCGGAGAGCTGTCGCCGGGCAAACACCGCATTACCGTCCGCGTGGACAACTCCTACAAAATCAACGTCGGCATCAATGCCCACAGTCTGGCCGACCATACGCAGACCAATTGGAACGGCATTGCCGGAGAGATTTCACTCACTCCCCGGAACAAGCTCCGCATCGGCCGGATTGCCGTCTATCCCGACAATGACCGGAAGGTAGCGGAGGCTGTGGTGCGAATCGAGAACAGCTCGGAACATACGGTCACCGCCCGTCTCGACCTGAGTGCCGAGTCGAAATTCACGCCGTGGCAACATTTTCCGGGGACGGTTGAACGCACCGTTACGGTTGCGCCCGGAGTCGATACGGTGAGCGTGACCTATCCGATGGGCGAGGATTTTTTCGAATGGGACGAACATACCCCCTATCTGTATGCGATGACCGCGCATATCCGCTCCGAGGAGGGAGTTGACGTACACTCCACGACATTCGGCATGAGAAAGGTCTCGCGCGTCGGGCGACGCTTTACGGTCAACGGGCGCGAAACATTCCTCAGGGGAACGCTCGATTGCGCGACCTATCCGCGGACGGGCTATCCTCCGACCGACATCGCCGAGTGGCGTCGGGTGTTCACCGTTATCAAGAACCACGGGCTCAATCACGTACGCTATCATTCATGGTGTCCTCCGAAGGCCGCATTTGAAGCCGCCGACCAGCTGGGGGTCTACCTGCAGGTCGAGGGAGCCAGCTGGAGCGACGGCGTCGGACAGGATTCGGTCTTCAACCGCTTTCTCTACGACGAGACCGAGCGAATCATGGACGAATATGGCAACCACCCTTCCTTCCTGCTCTATACCTACGGAAATGAACCCTCTGGAGAAGGCATGCAGGAGTTCCTCAACGATTTCGTAGGGTACTGGAAGCAACGCGATCCCCGCCACAGATATACGTCGGGCGCCGGTTGGCCGGATAATCCGAACAACGATTACCACAACGACGGGTATCCGCGCATCTATTGGTGGTTTGCGGGGCTGGAAAGCTATATCAACAAGCACGCGCCGTCGACGGACTACGACTGGTATGAAATCATCAACCAGCGTCAGGTCCCGCATGTCGCTCACGAAATCGGCAACTGGTGTGTCTATCCCAATTTCCGGGAGATTGACAAATACGACGGGTGCGCCGTCCGTGCACGGAATTTCGAGGTTTTTCGCGAGATGCTGGCCGACAACGGGTTGGCTCATTGGGGTGAGAAGTTTTTGCAGGCCTCCGGAAAATTGCAGTCCATCTGCTGGAAGGCCGAATTGGAAGCCGAACTGAGAACTCCCGATTTTGCGGGATTCCAGATGCTGAGCCTGTCGGACTTTCCCGGACAAGGTTCGGCCCTGGTCGGAGTCCTGGATGCATTCTGGGAGCAGAAAGGTTATATTTCTCCGGCCGAATTCAGCCGTTTTGCCGGGAAAACCGTACCTCTGGCACGCATGAAACGGTTGATTTTCCCGAACAGTGCCGACTTCGAAGCATCCGTCGAGATTGCGCATTTCGACCGTGAGCCCTTGAAATCGGTCGTTCCGTCCTGGACACTGTCCCGCAGCAACGGTGAGGTTGTGGCCTTCGGAAATCTTCCCCGACGGGATATCCCCATCGGCAACTGTATCCGTCTGGGTGACGTACGATATCCGTTGGACGGTTTTACCGAACCCGAGCAGTTGAAATTTGCGGTTCGCGTCGGGACGCATACCAACGAGTGGGACATCTGGGTATATCCCGACGTCGCATATCCGGAGTCGCGCGAGGTGTTGGTAACGGATACGCTGGACTCCCGGGCGGTAAATCGCCTGAAGAACGGTGGAAAGGTGTTGTTTACACCCCGCAAGGGCCGCATACGTCCCGAAGCCGGCGGCGAGGTGACGCTGGGCATGTCGACCATCTTCTGGAATACAGGCTGGACGCTCCATCTTCAACCTCCCTACGCTCTGGGTATCCTGACCGACCCCGAGCACCCCGCGCTGCGGCTCTTCCCGACGGAATTCCACCAGAATTTCCAGTGGTGGGACGCCATGCTGCACGGCAACGCAATCAAGATGGATTGCGTCGACTCCCGGTTGGAGCCGATTGTGCGGGTTGTCGACGACTGGTTCCAGAACTGGTCGCTGGGATTGATTTTCGAGGCCAGGGTAGGTCGGGGAGAACTCCTGGTCTGCGGCGTAGACCTGTTGAGCGACAGCGAGAACCGGCTCGAAGCACGTCAACTGCAGCATTCGCTGGTATCCTATATGGAATCGGAGGAGTTCCATCCGCAGGTCATGGTGGATATCGGTAAAATCCAGTCCATCGTCCGATGAACGAAATCAAAGAACAATTAAATACGAAACGCATTATGAATCTGAATCAACTGTATGATGCCATCCTGAACGGCAGGCTCGAAGAGGGAATAGCATCGACGACGGCTGCTCTCGAAGAGGGGGCCGAACCCCAGGTCATCATCAACGACTATATGGTCAAGGCCATGGAAGAGATAGGCGCACGCTTCGAGGCGGGCACGGCTTTTGTCCCCAACCTGCTGATGAGCGCCCGGGCCATGAAGGGTGTTCTCAACCTGCTGAAGCCGCGGCTTGCTTCGCAAACGGTTGCGACATCCGGTACGGTCGTAATCGGAACGGTCAAAGGCGATTTGCACGACATCGGGAAGAACCTCGTTGCCTCGATGCTCGAAGGATGCGGCTTCGAGGTCGTCAATCTGGGCGTGGACGTATCCAGCGAACAGTTTGTCGCTGCGGCCCGGGAGCATCATGCCGATATCGTATGCATGTCGGCACTGCTGACCACGACGATGAATTACATGCGCGAAGTTACGGCGGCCATTCAGGCCTCGGACCTCCTCCCCAAGCCCCGCATCATGGTAGGCGGAGCCCCGTTGACAGAGGCATTCGCACGGGAAATCGGGGCTGACGGATACAGTTCCAACGCTAACGGCGCCGTGATACTGGCCCGGCGTCTGGTCAATGCCTGACTATGGAGACGTACGAAATTCCGTTCAGCGAGTTGGACCTCGACCGTGAGGAGATACTCCGCGGCACGGGTATCGCCAGGATGTCCGAACCTGCAGATGTCGAGTGCCAACTCGACGGGTTAATCCGGACGGCGGCCACACTCTGCCACCCGCGGTGCGCATACGTTTTTTTTCCGGCGCAACCGGCTGCTAAGGGGTGCATTGCGGCAAACGGAGTAAGTTTTGCCGCTGGCCCCATCATAGCACGTTATCTGGAAGATGCGGACCGTCTGATTTTTTTCATCGTCACGGCTGGCCGTGAATTCGACCGCTGGGCTCAGGAAATCAAGCGGGAAGGAGATATCCTGAATGAATTTTTGGTAGATGCAGTCGGCTCGGAAATAGCCGAAGCTACGGTCCGGACGATGTCTCAACGGCTGGAACGGAGTCTGGCCGAAAAGGGGTGGACAATCAGCAATTCGTACAGTCCCGGTTATTGCGGATGGCCGATTACGGACCAGCAGTTCCTTTTCGGCTTGTTCCCGCCGGGTGTGTGCGGAGTCGAGTTGAACGCATCGAACCTCATGCTTCCGGTCAAATCCGTCAGCGGAGTTATTGCCGCAGGCCCCCATGTTCGGAAAATGCCCTACGGGTGTGCCATTTGCGGGAAAAAAGATTGTTATAAAAACAGATTGAAAAAGGCATGAATACGTATCAATGGATTCGCAGCCTCCTTGCGCAGGAGAAGCGGGTCGCCATTCCCATCATGACCCATCCCGGCATTGAACTTATTGGCAGACGGGTCGCTGATGCCGTAACGGACGGTGAGATTCATTTTCGGGCAATCGAGGCTTTGGCACGGCGTTTCCCGATGGCTGCCTCGACCACAATCATGGATCTCACGGTCGAAGCCGAGGCTTTCGGAGCGGCGCTGCATCTGGAGGCGGATGACATTCCGAGCATTGCCGGACGGCTGGTGACCGATTATGCGGGTGTCCGTGAGCTCCCCCTTCCGACGCTCGACGCGAAACGCATTCCGCAATATCTCAAGGCGGATGAACTCGCCGCCCGTCACCTCGACGTGCCGGTATTCGCCGGATGCATCGGCCCCTTTTCGCTGGCCGGACGTCTCTACGGCATGACGGAGATTATGATGTCCATCTACATCGAGCCCGAGACCGTCATGCTGCTGTTGGAGAAGTGTACGGAATTCCTGTTGCAATATTGCCATGCCATCAGGCAGACGGGAGTGGCGGGTATCCTCATGGCCGAACCGGCCGCCGGTCTGTTGTCCAACGACGACTGCCGGGCCTTTTCATCGGTCTATGTCCGTCGGATTGTGGAGGCCGTTCAGGACGAATCGTTCACCGTTGTCCTGCACAACTGCGGCAATACGGGGCACTGTACGCAGGCCATGCTTGCAACCGGTGCCGGAGGCTACCACTTCGGGAACAGAGCCGACATGGTCGAGCTCCTTCGGATGTGTCCCGCCGATGTCCCCGTCATGGGAAATGTCGACCCGGTGGCCGTTCTCAAGCTGGCTGCCCCCGAACAGGTATACGCCGAGACTTGTTCCCTGTTGGAGCGAACCTCCGATTTCCCCAATTTCATCCTTTCGACGGGGTGCGACGTGTCGCCGCATACACCGATGGAAAACATCGAGGCATTTTACCGGGCGCTCAGGCAGTACAACGAACGTTTTTCATCATAGCTGCCGAACGGCCCCTCGCACCGGAACAAGATTTATTTCATAAACAATTAAAAAACAGACAGATTCTATCCGGATAGAAGGCGGGAAGGCTTGTAAAAACGGGCAAACCATGTAAAAACAGACGCCGTCACCGGCAATGGCCTAAGGGCGCAAAGATGGCGAATTTCGTTGCCTGGTACCCGGCAATGGTTGCAGACCGGTTCCTGTTCGACGTCTTGTTGTGTTCGTGAAGAAGCGTGATTTGCACGAATAGATGCGAAAAACAGGAGTTGTTTCCAATTCCGGTTGTGCTGTAGAGCCGCCTGGCCGCCATGTCTGTAAAGTCGAGCAATTATATGAAACGCTGCAACATGTTCTACATTCTGCTCATCAGCCTTGTGTCGGCCATGGGCGGTCTGTTGTTCGGTTACGACTGGGTCGTGATTGGAGGAGCCAAAATCTTTTATGAGCCCTTTTTCGGGCTTGACGGCCTTCCGTCCATGCGCGGATGGACCATGAGTTGTGCGTTGGTCGGCTGTTTGACCGGAGCCTTGCTCGCCGGCATGTGGAGCGACCGTTACGGCCGCAAGAAAATGCTGCTTCTGGCCTCCGTGCTCTTCACCGTATCGGCCATCGGAGCCGGCATGGCCGACAGGATTTCCGGATTCATCATCTATCGGATTGTCGGAGGTTTCGGAATCGGCATAGCCTCCAACATCTCGCCCGTCTATATTGCCGAGGTGGCCCCGGCTCCGATTCGCGGGCGCTTCGTGTCGCTCAATCAGCTGACTATCGTGCTGGGCATCCTCGCTGCACAGGTTGCCAATTGGGCCATCGCCCGTTATTTCTCCATCGGAGGGGAGATGCTCAATCCTCGGAGCCTCGAATGGGCCTGGCGCTGGATGTTCTGGGTGGGCGCTCTCCCGGCCATGCTCTTCTTTGTGGCCTCGTTCGTCATTCCCGAAAGTCCCCGCTGGCTAGCCCTCAACGGGAAAACTGAGGCTGCGCGCCGGATTTTTCATCGCATCGGCGGAGAGGAGTATGCTGCCAATGCGCTGCAGGATATTGCGCGACTTCGGAACGAACGGAACGAGCGGATGTCGCTGCGGCAGATTGTCCATCCTTCGGTGCGGCGGGTGCTGGTGCTCGGTGTCGTGCTGGCCGTCTTCCAGCAGTGGTGCGGCATCAATGTCATCTTCAACTATGCGCACGAGATTTTCTCGGCTGCCGGTTACGCCGTTTCCGACGTGCTGATGAACATCGTCGTGACGGGTGTCACCAACGTCGTTTTCACCCTCGTGGCGGTCTACACGGTAGACCGCTGGGGGCGTCGTGCCCTGATGATTGCGGGAGCTGCCGCGCTGGCCGTCATATACGCCATTCTCGGCACGGCGTACTACTTCGAGGTGAGCGGCTGGGCCATGCTGCTGCTCGTCGTGCTGGCTATTGCTGCCTATGCCATGTCGTTGGCTCCGATTGTCTGGGTCGTGTTGTCGGAGATATTCCCGGCGCGTCTGCGCGGGGCGATGATGGCCCTTTCGACCTTCTGCCTGTGGGCGGCCAGCTTCATGCTGACCTATACCTTCCCGCTGCTCAACGAATCGCTGGAGGCTTCCGGCACTTTCTGGGTCTACGGTGCTATCTGCCTGGCCGGTTATCTGTTCATCCGTGCCCGGCTTCCCGAGACCCGGGGAAAATCCCTCGAGGAAATCGAGAAGGAAATCGCACAATAACCATAAGTCATACGCTCTGCTGCTGCAGCCCTCCTTGTGGATACGTTGCGGAAATCCCGTATTCGGGGACGCTCTGCGGCGCGGAGCACAGCTGCCGGTCATCGGCGTTGCGGATGCAGCGGGTTGGAACAGAATGTGGGCGGTTCGAACAGCCTTTCCTTGCCTATTTCCTGATTTTCAATTCATAGAGGTCCTTGCGGCGGTCCTTCAGGTTGCGGACGCTGCCGTAGGTATGCAGTTCGCTCAACAGGTCGAGGTCAACGTCCGAAACGAGAATCATCTCCGTATTGGGTGTCGCTTCGGCGCGGCGGCCGTCGGTCGGGAAGGCGAAGTCGCACGGCGTGAAGACGCCCGACTGTGCATATTGGATGTCCATGTTGTGAACCCGAGGCAGATTGCCTACGCTTCCGGCAATGGCTACGAAGCATTCGTTCTCGATGGCGCGGGCCTGGGCGCAGACTCGTACGCGCGAGTAGGCGTTCTGCGTATCCGTCAGGAAAGGAACGAAGAGAATCTGCATTCCCTCGTCTGCCATGATGCGTGACAGTTCGGGAAACTCCACGTCGTAACAAATCAGTACGCCGATGCGGGCGCAGTCGGTTTCGAAGGTGCGGATGGCATGGCCGCCGCTCAGTCCCCAGCACTTCATCTCATCGGGGGTGACGTGCAGTTTCTCGTACATCTCGTAGGTGCCGTCGCGGCGGCAGAGGAAGCCTACGTTGTAGAGCTGCCCGTCTTCGCGGATATAAGGCATGCTGCCCGTGATGATGTTGATGTTGTACTTGATGGCCAGGCCGATGAAACGCTCGCGGATGTCGTCCGTATAACCTGCCAGTCCGCGGATGGCCTGCGACTCGCCGGCATCGTTGAAGCGTGCCATGAGCGGGGCGTTGAAATATTCGGGGAAGAGCACGAAGTCGCTTTGATAGCGGCTCACCGAGTCGACGAAGAACTCCACCTGTTCGAACAGATCGTCGAGCGTGTGGTAGCTGCGCATCTGCCATTGCACCAGACCCACGCGAACCGTCGTTTTGGGTTGTACGTACTCCTCGGTAGGGGCTTGATAGTAGATGTTGTCCCACTGGAGCAGACAGGCGTAGTGGCGTGATTCCTCGTCGTTGGGCAGGTAGTTGCGCATGACCTTGCGTACGTGGAAGTCGTTCGAAAGCTGGAACAGCAGCACGGGGTCGTATATTTCGCGCTTGCGTACCTTGTCGATGTACTCCTTGGGGCGCATCCGGTCGGCGTACTTGTGGTAGTTGGGCAGACGCCCGCCGAACATGATGGCCTTCAGGTTGAGCTTTTCGCACAGTTCCTTGCGGTATTCGTACATGCGTCGCGCCAGACGCAGGCCGCGGTAGTCGGGGTGAATGAAGACTTCGATGCCATAAAGGATGTTGCCCTTGCGCGTATGGGTGCTGAACGTTTCGTTGCCCGTCACCTGCGCATAGGTATGGTCGCCCTTGACCAGGTCGTAGTTCACGATTATCGAGAGCGCGCAGCCCACAATCTTGTCGTCCACGACCACCACAATCTGCCCTTCGGGGAAGATGCGGATGAGTTTGTCGATTTGTTCCGGTGTCCAGAATACATCGCTCCCGTCCGCATAGACGCGGGTGAAGGATTTGGCCAGTTGGTCGTAATCTTCGCGCTGGAGGTTGCGGATTTCGACCTTGTTGATTTTTGTAACGTTCATCGTTTTGTCGTTTTCCGGGGCAAATATACCTTTTTTCCGGACAGGTTGTCATCGATGCAGGCAACTTGGATTCCCTGTTCCTGTTTTTTGTATGCCTAAAGCCTCAGACGGGTAAAACGAAACGGTGCGTCCCGTTCGGGGGAACGCACCGTTTCGTGCAAGGCGGGCCGCCCGTCCGAGGGGCTTATTCCCAGAAGCGGTAGAAGTGGTGTACCGGGCCATGGCCGTGGCCGATGTCGTAGGCGGCTCCGGCGGCGATGGCTTCGGCGATGTACTCCTTGGCCCGGGCCGCGGCCTCGTTGAGCGCAAATCCGCGCGCAAGGAAGGCGGCGATGGCCGACGAGAGCGTGCAGCCCGTGCCGTGGGTGTTCACGGTCCGGATGCGCTTCGAGCGCAGCGGGATGACCTCGTCGCTCTCGGCATTGTAGAAGATGTCGACCAGCTCGTCGTCGTCCAGATGGCCTGCCTTGAGGAAGACCGAGACGCGGCCCCCCTGCGAGAGTTCGCGGGCGGCATCGGGAAGCTCCTCCTGGCGGGGCAGTTTGCGTCCGAGCAGGATTTCGGCCTCGGGGATGTTGGGCGTGATGACCCGTACGCGGGGGATGAGCTCGTCGCGCAGCGTCGCGACGGCCTCCTGCTGCAGCAGCGGGTCGCCCGACGTGGCCACCATCACGGGGTCGAGCACCACGTTGCGGATGTCGTAGCGGTCCAGCGTGTCGCGCACGGCGCGAATCAGTTCCGAAGAGTGGAGCATGCCGATTTTGACCGCATCGGCGCCGATGTCGTCCAGCACCGAGCGGATTTGCCCCACCACGAAGTCGACCGGCACGGGGTGTACGCCCGTGACGCCGACCGTATTCTCGTCCACGACGGCGACGATGGCCGACGTGCCGAAGCAGCCGCAGGCCGAGAAGGTCTTCAGGTCGGCCTGGATGCCTGCACCGCCGCTCGGATCGCTTCCGGCGATGGTCAGGGCGCGTTTGTAGGTTTTCTTGTTGCTGTTCATGGCGTCATATATTCCAGGTTTCGAGTCTCCAGGCGCTCTCCCAGAAGAGCCACTCCATCCGGGTGCAGCGCACGAAGAGTTCGGTCATCCGTTGCCGGGTTTCCTCCCCGGCTGCATCGGCCAGTTCGTCGCAGATGCGCGTCGCAACCGCCGCTGCCTCGGCGAACGAAGGGTCGGCATAGGTCTCAATCCAGCGGCGGTAGGGGTTGTCCGCACCCTGCTGCCGGGCGTGGATGTGCTCGCCGACCCGCTGGTAGACCACGAAGCAGGGGAGCACGGCCGCCGCCTCGACCTCGACCGGGGCCATGGCCTGGCTTCCGAGCAGCGAGGTGTAGAGCAGGCATGCGGGCGAAATCTCGTCGGGCGAGGGGTGCTCGCCGCCGAGGAACTGCTCGTGCAGCGCCCGTTCGACCTCGACGCCGTCGAGTGCGAAGCGCAGGAAGGCTTCGGTGTGCTCCTTGCGCGCGAGGCGCGAGGCGATGTGGGCCAGCCGCCTTGCGTAGCCGTCCAGATAGAGGGCATCCTGGCGGATGTAGAAGCGGAATCGCTCCGGCGAGAGCGTTCCGGCGGAGAGCTCCCCGACGAACGGGTGCTCGAGGATTTTCCGGTAGACCGGCAGCGCGGCTTCCCACGCTTCGTCGCTCCATCGTTTCATGGCGCTCCTCCCGTGTCAGCGTTTGTATCCCGTTACGGCTACGTAGTCGCCCCGGTCGTAGCCCTCGACGGGCTGCTCCTCGGCGCGGTTCGAGCAGAGCGGATGGGTCGTGAGCGTCTGGGCGAACTGCAGGTCGCGGAAGCCCGCCGCTTCGAGCAGCGCCACCTTCTCGGCCGTCGTGCGCCAGGCGGCCACCTCGACGAACTCGATGGGGTAGGGGTTGGGCGGATAGACCCCTTCGAGCAGCGGATGGTTCCACGTGCCGAGGGCCTTGGCCAGGTTGTACATGATGCCGTAGGAGCTCTCCTTCGGCACGTCAATCAGCACGATGCGTCCGCCCTGGGGCAGCGCGTCGTAGGCCTTGCGGACCACCCCCTCCAGGTCGCCGATGTAGCTCGGCGTGCCGTTGAAGAGCAGCGTGTCGTAGTCGCCGTGGCCGAAGTCGGCCTCCTCGGCCGTAGCGATGGTTACGGCGAGGCCCCGCTTGCGGGCGATGTCGGCCATGCCGGTCGAGGGTTCGATGCCGTCGGTGATGCTGATGCCGTACTCCTCGCGGAGAATCTTCTCGAAGAGTCCGCTGCCGCAGCCCACCGAAAGGATGCGTCCGGCATCCCGAAGTGTCGAGGCAACGAGGTTGACCTCCGAATAGAGTACGTTGCGGTTCTCGAGGAACCAGGCATCGTAGGCCGATGCGTATTCGTCAAATCCTTTTCCCATGTTGTGGTTTTTTCGGTAAGTGAAATCGGTTGTTCAAAGAGCGATGGTTTCGCATTGCATGTTTTTGAGGTCGAGCACGAAGAGCCGGCCGTCGAGCGACGGCTCCATGCCGGCGAGCAGTTTGAGCGCTTCGGTGGCTTCGATGGCGCCGATGGCGGCCGGGACGCTTCCCAGCACCCCCAGCGTGCGGCGCGGTGCGCTGCACAGCGCCTCGCGGTCGGGGTAGAGGTCCGCATAGCGGACTCCGCGGCGGTGGTTGAAGAGGCTCGCCTGTCCCTCGAAGGGGCCGATGGAGCCGTAGACCCAGGGCCGTTCTGCGGCGGCGCAGGCATCGTCCAGCAGGTAGCGCGTCGCGAAGTTGTCGCAGCAGTCGACCACCAGGTCGTAGGCGGCGACGAGCCGCTCGGCGTTTGCGGGCGTGAGCCCCTCTGTGTGGCACTCGAATCGGGTTGCCGACGAGAGCGCCGCAAGGCGCCGGAGGGCTGCTTCGCACTTGGGGCGCCCCACCTCCTCCTCGGTGTAGAGCGTCTGGCGCGGCAGGTTGCTCCACGACACCGTGTCGTGGTCGCAGAGCCCGATGCGTCCCACACCGGCCCCCGCCAGGATGGGCGCAACCGCCGACCCCAGTCCTCCGAGCCCCACGAGCAGTACCGACGAGGAGGCCAGACGGCGCTGGCCCTCTTCGCCGATTTCGGGCAGCATGACCTGCCGGGCATAACGTTCGTCGGCCATCGTCAGTCGAAGATTTTGTCCCAGTCCTTCCAGACCACTTCGTACCCTTCGCGGCGGATGTCGGCCTCGACCTGGGCCGGCGTGCGCTCGTCGTTTACGGAGAACTGCTCGAGCGACTGCGGGTAGGTGGCGTAGCCTCCCGGGTCGGTCTTCGAGCCGGCGCTCATCGACGTCACGCCCAGCGTGGCGAGATGGTTGCGGAAGAGGGCGCTTTCACGCGTCGAGAAGGAGATGTCGACGTCGTGGTCGAAGATGCGGAAGGCGAAGGTCAGCTGCGCCAGTTCGCGGTCGCTCATCACCACGTTGGGCTGGAAGTGGCCCTCCGACGGGCGCATGCGGGGGAAGTTGACGCTGTAGCGCGTCTTCCAGTAGTGACGGCGCAGGTACTGCAGGTGGAGCGCCATCATCGTCACGTCGGTGCGCCACTCCTCGAGCCCGATGAGCACGCCCATGCCGATTTTGTGGACGCCGGCCTGCCCCATGCGGTCGAAGCCGTTGACGCGCCACTCGAACTTCGACTTCATGCCGGCCGGGTGGTAGATGTTGTAGTTGGCGCGGTTGTAGGTCTCCTGGAAGCAGACCACGCCGTTGAGTCCCGCGTGGGTCAGCCGCTCGTACTCCTCGGCGGCCAGCGGCATCACCTCGATGGTCAGGTTGTTGAAGTAGGGGCGGCAGACCTGCAGCGCCTTCTCGATGTAGTCGACTCCCGCCGCACGGGGATTCTCGCCCGTGACCAGCAGCAGGTTCTCGAAGGGGCCGAGGCGGCGGATGGCGCGGCACTCCTCCTCAATCTGTTCGGGGGTGAGAATCACGCGCGGAATGGCGTTGTGGCGGTTGAAGCCGCAGTAGACGCACGAATTGGTGCACGAGTTGGTGATGTACATCGGAATGTACATCGAGATGGTCTTGCCGAAACGCTCCTGCGTGTAGCGGCGGCTCAGGCGGGCCATCGGCTCGAGGTAGGCGGCCGCCGCCGGCGAGACGAGTGCCATGAAGTCGTCGAGCGTGAGGTGTTCACGCCCGAGAGCCGCCTCGACGTCGGCCGGGCGTTTGGACTGGATGCGACGGGTGGTCTCCTCCCAGTCGTATTTGGCTAATTCTTCGGAAAACATTTATTCTTATACTCCTTTTTACGTAAACGGGTCAGCATTTGATATTCGCCAGGTCGCGGCTCAGCTTCATGGCGCAGAAGTTGGGTCCGCACATGGTGCAGTATTCGCCGTCGGTGTGGCGGCCTTCGTTGAAGTACTCCAGCGCACGCTCCGGGTCGAGGCTCAGGTGGAACTGGTCGCGCCAGCGGAATTCGTAGCGCGCCTTGCTCAGCGCGTTGTCGCGAATCTGCGCTCCGGGATGTCCTTTGGCCAGGTCGGCGGCATGGGCGGCAATCTTGTAGGTGATGACGCCCGTGCGCACATCCTCGCGGTTGGGAAGCCCGAGGTGCTCCTTCGGCGTGACGTAGCAGAGCATGGCCGTCCCCAGCCAGCCGATTTGCGCGGCGCCGATGGCCGAGGTGATGTGGTCGTAGCCCGGGGCGATGTCCGTGACGATGGGGCCCAGCGTGTAGAAGGGTGCGTTGTGGCAGTGGTCAATCTGACGCTCCATGTTCTCGCGGATTTTGTGCATGGGGACATGCCCGGGACCTTCGACGAAGGCCTGCACGTTCTTCGCGCGGGCGCGGAGCACCAGCTCGCCCATCGTGTCGAGCTCGGCGAACTGTGCGCGGTCGTTGGCGTCGGCGATGCAGCCGGGACGCAGTCCGTCGCCCAGCGATACGGCCACGTCGTACTGCGCCAGGATGTCGCAGATGTCGTCGAAGTGCTCGTAGAGGAAGCTCTCGCGGTCGTGGAGCAGGCACCACTTGCTCATGATGCTTCCGCCGCGCGAGACGATGCCGCAGAGGCGCCCGTCGGCCAGGTGGACATTCTGCCGGCGGATGCCGGCGTGGATGGTGAAGTAGTCGACGCCCTGCTCGCACTGCTCGATGAGCGTGTCGCGATAGAGCTCCCACGACAAGTCCTCGACCCGCCCGGCGACCTTCTCGAGCGCCTGGTAGATGGGGACCGTCCCCACGGGCACGGGCGAGTTGCGGATAATCCACTCGCGTGTCTCGTGGATGTTGGCCCCCGTCGAGAGGTCCATCAGCGTGTCGCCGCCCCAGCGGCAGCTCCATACGGCCTTGTCGACCTCCTCCTCGATGCTCGACGTGGTGGACGAATTCCCGATGTTGGTGTTGATTTTCACCAGGAAGTTGCATCCGATAATCATCGGCTCGCTCTCGGGGTGGTTGATGTTGGCCGGCAGAACGGCCCGTCCGGCGGCAATCTCGTCGCGGACGAATTCGGGCGTGATATGGCTCTCGATGCCCAGCTCGCGGCAGTTCATGTTCTCGCGGATGGCCACATACTCCATCTCGGGGGTGATGATGCCCGCGCGGGCATAGGCCATCTGGGTGATGCACCGTCCGGCCCGGGCGCGGTAGGGGAGCGCAATGTGCTCGAAGCGCAGGTGGTCCAGACTCGGGTCGTCGCGCCGCATCCGGCCGTATTCGGAACTGACGGAGGAAAGCTGCTCCACGTCGCCGCGGGCGACAATCCAGCTTTCGCGCATGCGCGGCAGCCCTTTTTTGAGGTCTACGACAACGTCGGGGTCGCTGAACGGCCCGCTCGTGTCGTAGACGTAGACGGGGGCGTTGGGGGTGACCTCCTTCTTCCCGTCGACGATGCGGACGGTGGGGGTGAGGTTCACCCGCTGCATGCCTACTCGGATGTCGGGGTAAAGCGTGCCCTGCATGTAGGCTTTCTCGGCATGGGCGTATGCTCTCTGCTCCTGTTCTTTCATGGCCGGATTGGGGTCGTTGGGTTTCTGTCGTTTCGTGTCAGTCGAGGAACGAGGTGAGGGGGCTGCTGGCGTCGGCATGGCGCGACTGTGCGCCCAGACCGGCTTCGTAGGCTTCGCGGCCCGCCTCGACGGCGCGGGCGAAGGCACGTGCCATGCGGACGGGGTCGCCCGCCACGGCGATGGCCGTATTGACCAGCACGGCGTCGGCGCCCAGCTCCATGGCTGCGGCGGCGTGCGACGGCGCGCCCAGTCCGGCGTCGACGACCACCGGCACGTTGCTCTGTTCGATGATGATTTCGAGCAGCTCGCGCGTCACGAGCCCCTTGTTCGTGCCGATGGGGGCGGCCAGCGGCATCACGGTGGCTGCGCCGGCCTCCTCGAGCCGCTTGCAGAGCACGGGGTCGGCCTGGATGTAGGGCAGCACGACGAAGCCCAGCTTGACGAGCTGCTCGGTGGCGCGCAGCGTCTCGACGGGGTCGGGCAGCAGGTATTTCGGGTCGGGGTGAATCTCCAGCTTGATGAAGTTGGTGCCGAAGGCCTCGCGGGCCAGCTGGGCGGCCAGTACGGCCTCCTCGGCGTCGCGCACGCCCGAGGTGTTGGGCAGCAGCTGGATGCCCGGGCGGCGCACATGGGCGAGCATGTCGTCCTCGGGGTTGTTCATGTCGATGCGTTTCATGGCGACGGTGACCATTTCGGATTCCGAAGCCTCGATGGCCCGGGACATCAGCTCGTTCGAACTGAATTTGCCCGTGCCGACGAACAGACGCGAACGGAACGTCCGTCCGCCGATTACCAATTCGTTTTTCATATCGTGTTTCAATGTTGGTTTTTGTCGATGAGTTCCAGTATGGTGCGGGTTTCGTCGACGGGGTCGTCGGCCGTGAGCAGCGCACCCGACAGGGCGATGCCCCCGATGCCGGTGGCGCAGAGGTCGGCGATGTCGGCTGCCGTGATGCCTCCGATGGCCACCACCGGGAGCGTGATGCCCGCCCGGCGGCACTGCGTGAGCAGCGAGCGGTAGCCTTCGAGTCCGAGAATGGGGCTCAGGTTGCTCTTGGTCTGCGTGAAGCGGAAGGGGCCCAGGCCGATGTAGTCGGCCCCGGCGGCTGCCGCGCGGGCGATGTCGTCGAAGGTGTTGGCCGTGGCGCCGATGATGCGGTCGGGCCCCAGGATGCGCCGTGCCTCGGCCACGGGCATGTCCAGCTTGCCCAGATGGACGCCGTCGGCGCCGAGCCGGTCGACCAGCTCCACGCGGTCGTCGAGGATGAAGGTGGCGCCGCAGGCACGGCAGCGGGCCGCCACTTCGCGTCCCGTGCGGAGCACCTCTTCGTCCGAGGCCCCCTTCATGCGGAGCTGCACCCAGCGGCAGCCTCCGTCGAGTACGGCCTGCGTCCCCGTGAGGTAGTCGTAGCGGTCGTTATGGTGTGTGATGAATTGCAGCATGTGGGTCCTAATCTATGTTGTATTCGTGGATTCGCTTCAGCGTGGCCTGCAGCCCGGCGGGCGTCGTGTCGCGCCAGATGCAGCCCAGAAGTGCCGCGCCGCCGAAGCCGTAGTCGCGCAGCGCGGGCAGCAGTTCGGGACGTACTCCTCCCAGTGCCGCCACCCGCCGGCCGAGCAGACCGCGTGCTGCAGCATCGCGCAGCACGGAGGGGGTGAAGGCCGAGCGGTAGCCCTCCTTCGAGATGCTGTCGAAGATGGGGCTCAGAAAGAGGTAGTCGCTCGTGCGGTCGGCCGCCACCTCGTCGAGCGAGTGGCACGACCGGCTGACCAGTCCGCCGAATCGGGCGGGCGGCTGCGGATTGCGGCTGTTCAGGTGAATGCCTCCGACGCCATACTCGGCGGCCAGTCCCGGGTGGTCCTGCAGTGTGAGGCGCGGGTGGAGCTCGCCGGGAATGGCATCGAGCAGCCGGCGCATCGACTCCTCGTCGGAATGCGGCTTGCGCAGATGGACGCGGTCGATGCCTTCGAGCAGCAGGGTGCGGATGATGTCCGCCTCCTGCTCTGCGAAGCTGCTCTCGGTGATGACGTAGAGACGCATCATCCGCCGCAGACGGCCCTGATGACCGTGATTTTGCTTCCCTCTTCGAGAGGCGTGTTGCCCCAGTCACGGCGCGGCACCACGCGGTTGTTCACGGCGACGGCCACTCCTTCGAGCGGAATCTGCGCCTGGGTCAGAGCCTCTTCGAGCGTCGGGTCACCATGGAGCTCGAATGGCTTGTGGTTGATGAGTATGTTCATGCGATTCCCGTTTTACGCCAGAGGTGTGCCCGCAGTAACGGCGGCGCAACGGTCTATGAACAAGTCCTTTCGGCGGCATTGCCCGCATCAAGTTCATAGGGTATAATCTCAGCCTCGGAGCCGGTGGCAGCGGGGCACCCCTCTTGTGTTTGAAGACAAAGATACGAAAAAATCCGGACGGTGTGCACCTCATCAGCAAAAAAAAACGTGCCTGCATCCGCCGGCGTGCCGGGATGCAGGACGGGACCCGCTTGCCGGCATGCCGGTGCGTCCGAAAACCGGGAAAATGGTAACAGCATCCGTAATCCGTCTATGCCGCCGTCCGCACAAAGCCCCTATCTTTGCACTACGAACCCGGGGCGGACCAGACGCCCGTAACACAACCGTACAGAATGGATATGAAACAGACCCTATTGCCGCTTTTGCTCCTGTCGGGGCTGTTGCCGGCCGCCGCATCGGCCTCCGGGCCCGGAAAAGATGCCGAAACCGTTAAAACATATGATATGGAGACGTTGGAACTGACCCGCGAATGGGACAAGACCTTTCCGCTGAGCGACAAGGTCGAACACACGAAAATCACTTTTCACAACCGCTACGGCATTACGCTTGCCGCCGACCTCTACAAACCCCGGGGTGCCGAGGGCCCGTTTGCGGCCATTGCCGTCTGCGGCCCCTACGGAGCCGTGAAGGAGCAGGTCTCGGGCCGTTACGCCCAGGCGCTGGCCGAGCGCGGGTTCCTGGCAATCGCCTTCGACCCGTCGTACTGCGGCGAGAGCGGCGGCACACCCCGCAACCTCACCTCGCCCGAAATCAGTACGGATGATTTCAGCGCAGCCATCGACTGCCTGCTCACGCGCGACGACGTCGACCCCGAGCGTGTCGGCATCTGCGGCATCTGCGGCTGGGGCGGCTTTGCGCTCAATGCCGCGGCCATCGATACGCGTATCCGTGCGACGGTCACCTCGACGATGTACGACATGAGCCGCGTGAACGCCAACGGCTACTTCGATTCGATGACCGCCGACGACCGCCATGCGATGCGCGTGCGGCTCAACGAGCAGCGGCTGAAGGATTACCGCTCGGGCGTGGGCGAGCGCGACGGCGGGGTAGTGGACCCCCTGCCCGACGATGCTCCGCTCTTCGTGCGCCAGTATCATGACTACTACAAGACGTCGCGCGGATATCACCGCCGTTCGCCCAACTCCAACGACGGACTGCTGCGCACCAACTCGCTGGCCTTCGTCAACATGCCGCTGCTCACCTATATCGGCGAAATCCGCAGCGCCGTGCTGATGCTCCACGGAACCGAAGCCCATTCGCGCTATTTCAGCGAAGATGCCTTCAAGCGGCTGGAGGGCGACAACAAACAGTTGCTGCTTATTCCGGGAGCCAATCATGTGGACCTCTACGACAATATGGAGGTGATTCCCTTCGACCGGATTGCGCGCTTCTATCGCGAGGCGTTCGGCGAGAAGGCCGAGTAGTTTCCCGTCAATATTATATAAGTTGCCGGGGCGGAGAGTTCTCACACTCTTCGCCCCGGTTGACTTTTACGGCGCGACCGGTGTTGTCGCCAGTGTCCGCGCAGGCTGCGGGGGTGTGTCGTGCGTTACCGGAGCAGTTCGCGGAAGCGTGCCGGAAGATGGATGTTCTCCACGTCGCGGGCCCGGCTGAAAAGCGGTGCAATCTCTTCGGGCGTGAATCCGGCGATGCCGCAGCCGATTTCGGTGACGAGGAAGGTCAGGTCGGGGTGGTTGCGGGCGAATGCGATGAATTCATCCACATAGGGTGCAATGCGCTCCACGCCGCCGTGCATGGTCGGAATGGCGTAGCTGCGGCCGTGCAGCCCGACGCCCTTGCCCCAGACGGCTCCGAACTTCTGGTAGGCCAGGCGTGCGGCGCCGCCGCCGTGCATGCCTGCGAGGTTGCTCCCGAAGACGAAGATTTCGCCGGGGGCGAGTTCCGTGATGTAGTCCGGTGTCGTTCTCATGGCTGTGCTGGTCGTTGTGCGGCAGGTTCAGCGTACGGACTGCTTCTCCTTCATGAGGATGTTGGCCACCGAATCGCAGACGATGAGTTGCGGTTGGAGCTGCATCCTGGCTCCCGTCGACCGCTTCTCGGCGATACCCTGCATGAGCAGCTTGACCGCGAGGGTGCCGATTTCGTTCACTGGCTGGCTGATTCGTGTGATGGGCGGGTCGATGAAGTCGAGGAAGGTGTTGTTGTCGAACGTGATGGCCGAGATGTCGTCAGGAATCGAGAGCCCCGACTCCTTGATGGCTTTGATGGCGCCGAGCAGGATGGTGTTGCTCAGCGCGAAGATGGCCGTGGGGCGCTCGGGCGAATTCAGCGCGAGTTTGGTCTCGAGGTATCCGTTCTGAATCGAGAAACTGTTGCCGGCGATGCGGGCATTCTGTTCGATTCCATGGCCGCGCAGCGCGTCGAGGTAGCCCCGCACGCGTTCGCGTACCGGCATCGAGTGGGGCGTTCCCTGGATGCAGAGGATTTTTTCGTGGCCGTTGTTGAGCAGGTATTTCGTCGCCTCGAAGCCGCCCTGGTAGTTGTCGGTGCAGACGTAGGAGAGCTCCGTCGAATTGAAATAACGGTCGATGAGCACCACGGGGGTGACGTTGCGGTTGATGTTCTCGAGCCACGCAGGGTCCTGGCCGCACGGCGTTACGATGATGCCGTCGACGTGGCGCGCCAGCAGCGATTCGATGCTCGCACGCTCGTTGTGCTCGTCCTCCGTCGTGTCGACCGTGACGGTGGTGTAGCCGTAGGAGCGGGCATCGCGGATGATGGTGCTGGCCAGATTGGCGAAGTAAAGGTTCTCCATGCTGGGAATGACGAGCCCGATGGTGTCGGTTTTGCTCGTGCGCAAACCTTTAGCCAGCAGGCTCGGCTTGTAATTGCACCGTTTGGCCTCCTCCTGTATCGCCTCTACGGTCGATTTGCTGATGCGCGCAAGCTCGGCTTTTCCGCTCAGGACGCGTGAAACGGTTGAAACTGAAAAGCCTGTACGCTCCGATATCGATACAATCGTACTCTTCTTTTCCATCGCTTTTTTATATATGCAATTCAAATCTACAGTTTTTTTTCAAAAAAATCAACTTTTATTGCTAAAGTTTTGAATTTTTATTATACTTGCACAAACGTTTGCGTAGAATTGGACGTATCTGTTCAACGCTGCGGATTGAAAAACCATACTAACCTAATAAAACATGAGTAAAATTATTGTCATTGGGAGCTCGAATACCGACCTTGCCATCAAGACCGATTCGATTCCCGAGCCCGGCGAGACGGTCATCGGCGGGAAATTCATGATGACGGCGGGCGGCAAAGGGGCCAATCAGGCCGTTGCCGTGGCCCGTCTGGGCGGCGATGCGACCTTTGTGACCAAGGTCGGTGACGACATGTTCGGCGACGAGTCGCGTGCGCGTTACGTCAAGGAGGGTCTTCCCGAGAAGTTTCTGCTTGTCGAGAAGGGCACTCCGTCGGGAATGGCGCTCATTACGGTCGACGCCAAAGGTGAGAACTGCATTGTGGTGGCGCCCGGAGCCAACGATACGCTGTCGTGTGCCGATATCGACGGCGTACGCGACGAGATTGCGGCGGCCGATTACCTGCTCATGCAGCTGGAGATTCCGATGCCGGTAGTGGAGTATGCGGCTTCGATTGCCGTTGCTGCCGGGACGAAAGTCATCCTCAATCCCGCGCCTGCGGCCCAGCTGTCGAAGACGCTTGTCGAAAGTCTTTATCTGATTACCCCCAACCGTACGGAGTGCCAGCTGCTCTCGGGCGTGAAGATTGAATCCCAGGCCGATGCCGAGCGCGCGGCCGCACGTCTGATGGAGATGGGCGCCAAGAACGTCATCGTGACGCTCGGCTCGAAGGGCTCGCTGGTCTGCACGGCCGACGGGTGCAGTGTCGTCGAGGCGCATCGCGTCGAGGCGATGGATACCACGGCTGCGGGCGACGTATTCAACGGCGCGTTGTGCGTGGCGCTCTCCGAAGGCCGTTCGCTGGTCGAGGCGGCGCGTTTCGCCAGCCGTGCGTCGGCCATCTCGGTGACCCGCATGGGTGCACAGTCGTCGATTCCCCACCGTTCGGAACTCGGCGAATAGAATCCGGAAATGAAGAACCAAATCTAAAAACACCTACTATGAACTGCAAACTTTTCCAACGCTTGATGCTGCATCTCGTTTGCGTCCTGTTCTGCGCAACGGGAGCATCGGTGGCCGTTGCCCAGGAGCAGGGGAATGGCCAGATGTCGGTCAGCGGCCGTATTATCGACGCCGGCAGCAAAACTCCGCTTGTCGGCGTGTCGGTTGTCGTTGAAGGGACGACGCGCGGCGTTGTCTCGGACGAAGAGGGCCGTTATGCCATCGAAGTCGACGGTGCCAATTCCGTACTCAGCTTCTCCTACCTCGGATATGTTGCCCAGAGCATTGCCGTAGCGAACCGTACGGAAATCAACGTGGAGCTTCGCGAGGACCAGGAGTCGATTGACGAGGTCGTGGTCATCGGTTACGGCAAGACGACCAAGAAGGAGGTCACCGGTTCGGTGTCGAGCCTCAAGAGCGACGATTTCAATACGGGTTCGTTCACCAATGCCGCCGGTCTGTTCCAGGGCAAGGTGGCCGGTCTGAGCGTGGTGAACCCCAATGGCGGCGACCCCAACGCTTCGTATGAGATTCTGTTGCGCGGTGCCAACACGCTGAGCGCAGGCCAGGGCCCGCTGCTCATCATCGACGGCGTGGTCGGAGCCGACATCCGCAACATCAACTTCCAGGAGGTCGAGTCGGTCGACGTGCTGAAGGACGGTTCGGCAGCCGCCATCTACGGTACGCGCGGAACCAACGGCGTCATCATCATCACCACCAAGCGCGCCCGCTCGGGCCAGACCCAGGTCGAGTATGACGGCCAGTTCTCCGTGCAAACGGTTGCGCGCCGCGCAGAACCGCTGACTGCCAAGGAATTCGAGTGGGTAGTCAACAACTATTCGCCCTCGAGCGCCGGCTCGCTCTACGGAGCCGAGACCGACTGGTTCGACGAGGTGACCCGCACCCCCATCAGCCACAAGCACAGCCTGGCCATCTCGGGCGGTTCCGAGAAATTCTCGCACCGTACGGTCGTCAACGTCGAGCAGAACCAGGGTCTGCAGCGCAAGAACGACGCCGAAAAGTATCTCTTCAAGACCAATATCCACCAGACGGCCTTCGAGGGCTGGCTCGATTTGGACTATAACGCCTACTTCTCGAAGCGCGTCTACTCGCCGGCCGACTACTCGGTATTCGAGCAGGCCTTCTACCACAACCCGACCGAGCCGGTCTATGACCCCTCGAATACTGCTTCGGGCGGCTATTTCCGTGTCGACAATACAATGGCCTACTATAACCCCGTGGCCATGCTCAACGAGCGCGAGCAGAAGTCGCGTGCCGACGATTTGGGCGGCAGTGTGCGCGCTACGCTCAACATCCTGCCCGTCCAGGGTCTCAAGTGGGACAACTTCTTCTCCTACACCCAGCAGGACTTCGAATCGCGCGACTACAAGACGCGTTACTATCCCAGTGCCATCGGCCAGGACGGTATCGCCACCATTTCCAATGAGTTGACCCGAGACATCCAATGGGAGAGCACGCTCAACTATTCGCGGCAGTTCGGCCGCCATTCGCTGCAGGCCGTGCTGGGCTACACGTGGCAGCGCGGCTACTACGAGACGTCGGCCATGGAGAACAACGGGTTTGACACCGACGATTGGGGAACCGACAACATCGGCTCGGGCAGCGGCCTGCAGAACGGTCAGGCTTCGATGTCCTCCTACAAGGAGTCGAACACCTACATCGCCCTCTTCGGCCGAGTGATGTACAACTACGACGAGCGCTACCTGCTTTCGGTCTCGCTGCGCCGCGACGGCTCGAGCCGCTTCGGCGCCGACAACAAGTGGGGCTGGTTCCCGGCCGTCAGCCTCGGATGGCGTATCAGCCAGGAGGAGTTCCTGCGCGACGTGGAGTGGATTAACGAACTCAAGCTGCGTGCCGGTTACGGCGTAACGGGCAACCAGGACTTCTCGAACTACCAGTCGCTGCTGCTGATGAAGACCTCGGGCCGCTTCTACTACAACGGCAAGTGGATTAATACCTATGCTCCGGCCAGCAACGCCAATCCCGACCTGGGATGGGAGAAGAAGGCCGAGTGGAACGTCGGTGTCGACTTCTCGGCACTCGACAACCGCCTCTCGCTCACGCTCGACTACTACCAGCGCCGCACGACCGACCTGCTCTATACCTATCAGGTCCCGACGCCTCCCTACGTCTACAACGAGATGTTCACCAACGTGGGTGAAATCAAGAACTCGGGTATCGAAATTACGCTCGGCGGTACGCCCGTGCGCACCAAGAACTTCGTCTGGAACTCGACCCTCATCTTCTCGCGCAACACCAACAAGCTCGTCAAGTTCACCAACGAGGAGTTCACCGACGGCGAGTACAAGGTGGGTTGGCTCAATTCGCCTGTGGCGGCCTACTGCCAGCGCCTGGTCGAGGGCGAATCGCTCGGAACGTTCTACGGTCCCCGCTGGCTGGGCGTCGACGAGGAGGGCAACGACATCTATGCCAACTCGATTGCCGGCAGCGTGCCCGAGTCGGCCTGGGAGAAAATCGGATGCGCCTATCCCGATTTCACGCTGGCGTGGAGCAACATGTTCCGCATCTGCAAGAACCTCGACCTGAGCTTTACGCTTCGTGCGTCGATTGGCGGCGACATCCTCAATACCTATGCGCTTTACTACGAGAACCTCTCCGAGTTCGGTCTCAAGAACATCAGCTCGTCGTGGCTCGACAAGCGCAATACGGGCGGTGTGATGTATTCGTCGAAATACATCGAGGATGCCACCTACCTCAAGCTCGACAACCTTTCGCTGGGCTACACCTTCAACTTCAAGTCGAAGTACATCCGCAGCATGCGTCTCTCGCTGACCGGTCAGAACCTGCTCTGCCTTACCGGCTACAACGGTGTTGACCCCGAAGTCTCGCTTTCGGGCATCACTCCCGGTATCGAGAACGTAAGCTACTATCCCTCGACGACGACCTTCACCGTCGGCGTAAACCTCAATTTCTAACCATCAAGCCCAAACCGATATGAAAACGTTCATGCGAAATACGGGGTTGACGCTTCTCTCGGCCATGATGCTGAGCGGATGTTTCGACCTCACCGAGGAAGTATATTCCGAAATCCCGATGGAGGATTTCGGAAAGACCGAACAGGAGCTGATTGCCACGGCCGGCCGTGCCTATACCCAGCTTCAAAACTACTGCACGGAGCAGAGCCTGTGGACGCTTGCGCTCCAGGTTTCGGACGAATGCGCCGTACCCGTCAATTCCAACGGCTCGTGGGCCGAGGAGCGTTACGGCGAGTTGCAGCGTCACCAGTACACTCCTTCGAACACCCTTGTGCTCAAGGGCTGGAACTTCTGCTTCGACGGCATCGCCTCGTGCAACGAGATTCTCTACGAACTGGGCCTTTCGAGCGTCGAGTTCGATACCAAGGACAAAATCATCGCCGAGGTCGAGGTGCTGCGCGCCTTCTTCTACTTCATGGCCATCGACGGATGGGGCAACGTTCCCTACTCGATTGACTACACCGACATGTCGTATCCCGAGCAGAAGGACCGCAAGTTCCTCTTCTCGTTCATCGAGCAGACCATCAAGGACAACCTCTCGCTGCTCGACGAGGAGCCGTCGTCGACCACCTATGGCCGCGTGACGCAGGATGTGGCCAACACGCTTCTGGCGAAGCTCTATCTCAACGCCGAGGAGTGGATTGGCGAACCGATGTGGGCGGAAGCCGAGAAGGCCTGCTACGATGTGATTTCGAAGGGGCACTACTCGATTGCCGACGACTATGCGTCGAACTTCTCGGCCGATAACGAAGGTTCGGTGGAGAACATCTTCGTCATCCCCTACAGCACGACCTACACCGAGTCGGACCACAATTCGTTCATCATCTACATCATGGCGCTCGACAGCTGGGCAACCGAGAAGTTCAACATTCCGGCCAGCGCCTGGGACGGCTTCGTCTGCCAGCCCGACTTCTTCCAGAAGTATGATGAGGCCGACAAGCGCCGTGACGCCACGTGGCTCTACAAGGGCAACAAGACCAACAGCGGCGGCTACGACGTGACCGATGCCCCCTATAACCCGGTATTCGACGAGGAGCTCTACTCGACGCGCCGCGAACTCTACGACGGAGCGCGCATCTGGAAGTGGCACTATCAGACCGACGGTCTGCTGGTCAGCGACCAGACCAGCATGGACAACGACTTCGTGCTGTTCCGCTATGCCGATGTCGTGCTGATGTATGCCGAGGCGCTCGTACGCCAGAATCGCGCTGCCGAGGCTGCCCAGCTGGCCGACCTGCAGAAAATCCGCACGCGCGCCGGACTGCCCGAATACTCGGCTGCCGACCTGACGCTCGACGAACTGCTCGACGAGCGCGGACGCGAGCTCGCGTGGGAGGGCTGGCGCCGTCAGGACCTCATCCGCTTCGGCAAGTACAACGATGCCTGGTGGGCCAAACCTACGGCCAGCGCCGCGACGAAGAAGCTTTTCCCGATACCGACAACCGTTCTTGCGGCCAATCCGCGTCTCTCGCAGAATTCCGGATATTGATGGCTGAGCATGATTCATGAACCGATAAAACCCCAACCGACAACAAAATGAAGAGAAAAATTGTAGTGACGATGCTCGCCTGTATGGCCCTGAGTACGGCGGCGGCGCAGCAGAAGCGCATTGCGCTCGACGAACTGCGCGACAAGATTGCCGGCGCCTGGCTCGGACAGATGGTAGGCAACATGTACGGACTGCCCTTCGAGAACAAGTTCATCGAGAAGGAGGGCGACGAGTCGAAGTTCCCGTTCGGCTATTCGAAGAGCCTGGTGAAGATGGAGCAGTACGACGGTGCCTTCTCGGACGACGATACCGATGTCGAGTACCTCTACCTGATGCTCATGGAGAAGTACGGCAGCGAGCCCACCTATGCCCAGATGCGCGAAGGGTGGATGTACCACATCCGCGACCGCGTGTGGCTGGCCAACCGTGCGGCGCTGGGCCTGATGCACTACGGATATACGCCGCCGTTTACGGGCAGCATGGAGTCGAACCCCCACTGGTACCAGATTGACCCCCAGCTTATCAACGAAATCTGGAGCTATACGGCTCCCGGCATGGTGCGTTATGCCGCCGGGAAATCGGCCTGGGCCGCCCGCATCACCAGCGACGGCTGGGCCATCTCGCCGACCATCCACTACGGTGCGATGTATGCCGAGGCCTTCTTCGAGCATGACATCGAGAAGCTGGTGCTCAACGCGCTCAACTACCTCCCCGCCGACGACCGCTATGCGGCTACGGTGCGCCACATGTACGAACTCTACAAGAAGTATCCCGACAACTGGCAGAAGGCGCGTGCCGAGATGGCCGAGGCCTACTACGTGAACGAGCCCGAGATGACGCGGACCATCTGGAACGCCAATCTCAACGGTGCGTGCGGTATCCTGACGCTGCTCTACGGCAAGGGCGACCTGCAGCGCACGATGGACCTGGGTTGCGCCATGGGCTTCGATGCCGACAACCAGACGGCCACCGTCGGCGGCATTCTGGGTATTATCAACGGCGGCAAATCGCTTCCGCGCCAGCTGCTGATGCCGTTCGACCACTGGACCAAGCCGTTCAACGACCGCTACATCAACATCACGCGTTACGACATGCCCGATGCGTCGATTGACGACATGATTGACCGCACGGTGGAGATGGCCGTCAAGCTGGTGTGCGAGAAGGGCGGACGCGTGATGGAGCGCGGTGGCAAGAAGTATCTGGTCATCAACCCGAAGGCCGAGTTCAAGGCTCCGCTCGAGTTCTGCGTCGGCCCGATGCCCCGCATGGAGGTGGGCTGCCCGGTTGACTACCGCTTCAGCTGCGCCGCCAACGAGAACTATGCCTGGTCGCTCGTCGAGGGCTCGCTGCCCGAAGGCGTCACCTTCGACAACGGCCGCATCACGGGTACGCCGCTGCGGGCTGGCAAGTATCCCGTAACCCTCTCGCTCAGCGACGGCAAGAAGACCCTCAGCAAGCGTTTCGAACTGCTGGTCCGCACGAAGAACATCGCCCCCGAAGCCGACAGCATCCTGACGAACATCCGCACGATGAACGACGAGGTGCTCTACAAGTGCTGGATTACCTTCGGCAAGCCGATGTATGCCCACAGCGTCGATGTCATCCGCGACGGACGGCTCAATGGCGAAGGCTCGGTCTTCTATTCGCTGGCCGCGCATTCCGACCTGCCCAAAATCGACTGGTTCGGTTATGAGTGGAGCGAGCCGCGCACCATCGACATGATGTCGTTCCATACGGGCTGCCTCGAGGAGTTCGGCGGCTGGTTCTCGTCGGTTGCCATCCAGTATCGCGGTGAAGACGGCCGTTGGTACGACGTGGGCAAGTTCAGCTCGACACCCGCGCTGCCCGAGACCGACGTGGTCTTCTTCCAGCCTCATTTCGTCGAGTATGTCTTCGAATTCGAGCCTGTCAAGACCACGGCCGTGCGCCTGCTGCTCGACTGCAAGGTGCAGGAGCACTGGAACAAGCCGACGAAGGGCTGTTCGAGCTTCATCTCCATTACCGAACTGGGTGTTTACGAAAAACAATAGACCGCAACGATGAAAAGCATATTCCCCATGATGGCGCTCGCCCTGTCGTTTGCGGCATGCAGCGCTCCGCAGCAGCCCTCCGAAGTCACGCTTACGGAGCAGGAGCTCTACGACAAGATTCGCGGCGGCTGGGCCGGCCAGACCATCGGCGTCGTATTCGGCGCCCCGACCGAATTCAAGTTCACCGGCACGACCATTCAGGACTACCAGCCCATTCCCTGGTCGGAACACTATGTGAAGTACTGGTGGGACAAGAAGCCCGGTCTGTTCGACGATATCTACAACGACCTTACCTTCGTCGAGACCTTCGAGCAGGAGGGGCTCGACTGCACGACCGAGCGGCTGGCGCAGCGGTTTGCCTTCGCCGAGTACCATCTGGCGCATGCCAACCAGGCGGGTCGCTACAACATCCGCAACGGCATCATGCCGCCCGCATCGGGCAACTGGGTCAACAACCCCCATGCCGATGACCTCGATTTCCAGATTGAGGCCGACTTCATCGGACTGATGGCTCCGGGCATGCTGCCCGAGGCGCTCGACATCGCTTCGCGCGTGGGCCACATCATGAACAGCGGCGACGGCTTCTACGGCGGCGCCTTCGTGGCGGGCCTCTATGCCGCGGCATTCGTGAGCAACGACCCCGCCGAGGTGCTCGACATGGCGCTTGAGCCCATTCCCCACGAGAGCACCTTCTATCAGTGTGTCGACGAGGTGCGCAAACTGCACCGCCAGTATCCCGACGACTGGCAGCAGTGCTGGTTCGAGTTGCACAAGAAGTGGAACCGCGACGTGGGTTGTCCCAAGGGCGTCTTCTTGAGCTTCAACATCGACGCCAAAATCAATTCGGCCTACGTGGCCATCGGTCTGCTCTACGGCGGCGGCGACTTCGCCCGCTCGATGGATATCGCCACGCGCTGCGGTCAGGATTCGGACTGCAACCCGGCTACGGTCGGCGGCGTGCTGGGCGTGATGAACGGCTATTCGAACATTCCGGAGTTCTGGCGCGGTCCGCTGAGCGAAATCGAGTCGCTCAACTTCGACGGAACCGATGTTTCGCTCTCCAGGGCCTACGACCTGAGCTTCAAGCATGCGCTCGAGATGGTGCGTCGTGCCGGCGGCACGGTGGCCGACGGGCAGGTGACCATTCCTCAGCGCAAGGCCGAGGTGCTGCCCCTCGAGCAGAACTTCATCGACACCTATCCGCTCTTCCGCGAACGCAAGGATTGCTTCGTCGACGGCGAATACGAGTTCGATTTCAAGGGCAACGGTTTCGTCATCTGGGGCAACCTGGTCTGCCTGCGCAGCATCACGCCCGACTACGTTGACCGCGTGTCGACCCGCCACATCGGTTCGGAGGTATTTGCCCTGGCCGAGGCCGACGACCCTTACGTGGCCGAGTTCGAGGTGTGGATTGACGGCAAGCTCGACCACATTTCGCGCATGCCGATGAAGAATACCGACCGCAAGCTCGAGCCGGCCTGGAAGTACGGGCTCGACGAGGGCCGGCATACGGTCCGCCTCAAGTGGCTCAACCCCGACAAGGAGTACCTGCTGCGTGTGAACGACATCATGTACTACACGTCGACTCCTCCGACCAACAAGTATTACCACAACTGAAAAAGATGCTGCAATGAATAAACCGCTCATTCTGCTCTCCGCACTCCTTGCAGCCTCGGCCTGCACCTCGACCGCTCCGTCGATTGACTACGGTTCGACCTTCGAAATCGACGAGGCAACCCTCCGCGACAAGATTCGCGGAGGGTGGGCCGGTCAGACCATCGGCTGCACCTACGGCGGACCCACCGAATTCAAGTACAAGGGGGCGCTCATCAGCGACGAGGCGCCCATCGTCTGGTACGACGACTATGCCTTCGATACGTTCCGTGACGACCCGGGTCTTTACGACGATGTCTACATGGACCTCACGTTCGTCGAGGTGATGCAGCGCTACGGCATCGACGCTCCGGCCGAGGTCTACGCACAGGCCTTCGCCAATGCCGACTACAAGCTCTGGCACGCCAACCAGGCGGCCCGCTACAACATCCTCCACGGCATCATGCCGCCCGAGTCGGGCCACTGGCGCAACAACCCCCATGCCGACGATATCGATTTCCAGATTGAGGCCGACTTCATCGGTATGATTTGCCCCGGCATGCCCAACTCGGCATCGGAAATCAGCGACCGCATCGGCCACATCATGAACTACGGCGACGGCTTCTACGGCGGTGTCTACATCGGGGCCCTCTACTCGCTGGCCTTCGTCTGCAACGACATCCCGACCATCGTACGCGAGGCGCTGCGGACGATTCCGCCCCGGAGCAAGTATCGCCGCTGCATCGAGGATGTCATCCGTTTCCATGAGCTCTATCCCGACGACTGGCGCCGTTGCTGGCTCGAAATCGAGCGCCGCTACGCCTACGAGAAGGGTTGCCCCGAGGGTGTGTTCAACGGCTTCAACATCGACGCCACCATCAATTCGGCCTATGTCGTGATGGGTCTGCTCTACGGCAACGGCGATTTCGACCGTACGATGGACGTGGCCACGCGCTGCGGCCAGGATTCGGACTGCAACCCCGCATCGGCGGCCGGCATCCTCGGCGTGATGATGGGCTACGAGGCGATTCCCGACAAGTGGAAGCCCGCAATGGACAAGGTGGTCGACATCGAATTCCCCTATACGTCCATTTCACTCAACAAGATTTACGACATCAACCTCGATTTGCTGACGCAGATGATTGGCCGTGAGGGAGGAAGCGTCGAGGGTGATGTCTACCGCATCGTACTTCAGCAACCCGAGGAGGTTCCTTTCGAGGAGTCGTTCTCGACCATCGTGCCGACCGAACGCCGCGTGCTGAAGCTCGATATCACGGACGAGGCCTCGCTGTCGTTCTCGGGCAACAGCGTGGTGGTGATGGGGCAGGTCCGCAAGCTGGGCATCGACGATGACAACAGCTATGTGGCCCGTATCGAGGCCTTCATCGACGGTGATAAGGTCGAGGACATCGAGATGCCCTACGACTATATCAAGCGCAAGTACGACATCTTCTACACCTACGAGCTTCCCGTCGACGGCCCCCACACGCTGCGTCTGAAGTGGGTGAATCCCGACCCCGGTTATGTCATTGAGGCCAAGGAGATGGTGGTATATTCGGCAAAAAAGTAACAGACGATGTCAATGTTTCAAAACAGTAAGGTCATGATTAAGTTACTGGCACTGCTCACGCTGATGCTCTCGTCGGCCAATACGTCGTGCGACAAGGAGCGTTCGCTGCCTGTGCCGTCTCCCGGTGAGTTCGAACGCTACACCACCGATTTGACGATGCACAGCGACATCCTCGGCCAGACAATCCGTTATTCGATTTATCTGCCGGCCGACTATACGACGGCGACGGACAAGCGCTACGGCGTGGTCTACCTGCTGCACGGCTACGGCGACAACCACGGGTCGTGGAACGACCAGTGGCTCCACATCACCACGCTCATCGACAGCAAGGAGGCTGCCGGCGAAATCTCGCCGATGATATACGTCATGCCTCAGGGCTTCAACAGCTACTACGTGAACCGCTACGACGGCAGCTTCGACTACATGGACATGTTCGCCGAAGAACTCGTGCCCTACATCGACCGTACGTACCGCACCCGTGCCGACCGTTCGTCGCGGGCCGTGGCGGGCTACTCGATGGGCGGTTTCGGCGCCATGATTCTGCCGTCGAAGCATGCCGAGCTCTTCTCGGTGTCGATACCGCTCAGCATGTCGTTCCGTACCGACGAACAGTATATGTCCGAGCCGCAGGACGGATGGAACAAGCAGTGGGGCTCCATTTTCGGCGGCTACGGCATGTCGGGCGAGGGCCGGCTCACGGACTACTACAAGGAGCACTGTCCCTTCTACTTCTTCAACGAGCAGAGCGCCGCGTCGTTCTCCGACATCGCCTATTACCTCGATTGCGGCGACGACGAGGAGCAACTGCTCATCGCCAACGACCGCCTGCACCGTCAGATGCGCGAGCTGGGCATCGCCCACGAGTACCGCGTGCGCAACGGCGCCCATACGTCGGACTACTGGCACGATGCCATGCGCGAGGGCCTCGAGTTTATCGAGTGCCGCTTCAACGGCGGCACGTGGCCCGATTCGCAGGAAGTAGCCACCGATGCCTCCTATTCGGGTGTCGAGCTGCGCGAGACGGTTGGTGGGGCAGAGGTCGTGGCCTATCCTTCGGCCGGATACGATGAGGCGAAGCAGAATTCGGTCATCTATTTCGTCCATGACGACCTTGCCGCCGACGACCTGCACCGTGTGATGAATCTGTGGAACGTCGCGGTCAACACCAAGCCCTTCGTCGTTGTCTGCATCCCGGTATCGCAGGCCGGCGGCGACTTCGCTGCGTTGGCCGAAGCCATCGATGCGAAGTACGGCGTTGCAGCCGGTGCCGAGCGGCATTTCGGCGCGGGACGCGGCACGGGGGCCGGTATACTTTATGACTATGCGGCCGGGACCGAGGCCCGCATGGCGGCCCTCTATCTGTTCGACGGCAACATGGAGGCGGCGGCCGCCGCACCCTGTGCCGGAACCTACTACTACATCGATACCACCGACGAAGGCGAACACTTCGTCGCATCGGGCGAGTTGTATGAGCGCTGCAAGGCCGACGGTGTGCCCTATGACTATCGCGTGCGCAACGGCCTGACCGGGGTCGAGTCCTCGATGGGCGGGTTCCTTGCGGCCAAGAGCAATCTGATGGACCGAATCAAAAACTGAAAGAAACCTTAAAACTTACAACCATGTTTATCGTAGACAACTATTTTCTGGCCGTGGTATTCTGCTTCGTCACGATGCTCTGCTGGGGCTCGTGGGGCAACACCCAGAAGCTGGCGTCGAAGAGCTGGCGTTATGAACTCTTCTATTGGGATTATGTAATCGGCATGGTGCTCTTCGCGGCACTGCTGGGCTTCACGATGGGCAGCGTCGGCGACGGCGGCCGACCCTTTGTCGACGACCTTGCGCAGGCGGCCGGCAAGAGCATCGGCTGGGTACTGCTTGGCGGCGTCATCTTCAACGCTTCGAACATTCTGCTTTCGGCGTCGGTATCGCTCGCCGGTCTTTCGGTGGCCTTCCCGCTCGGCGTGGGAATCGCCCTGGTGCTGGGTGTCATTGTCAACTACCTCGGCGCTCCGTCGGGCAATCCGGTGATGCTTTTCCTCGGTGTGGCGATGATTGTCGTGGCCATCATCTGCAACGGCATCGCCTCGGGCAAACAGCAGAGCGGCGCCGATGCTGCGGTCAACAACCGCAAGGGTCTGCTGCTGGCCGTGCTGGCCGGCGTGCTGATGTCGCTCTTCTACCGCTTTGTGGTCAAGGGAATGGACATCGCCAACTTCGAGACCCCGGCTCCGGGCATGCTAACCCCCTATTCGGCCATCTTCATCTTCTCGCTGGGTGTCCTGGCCAGCAACTTCCTCTTCAATACGCTGGTCATGCGCTATCCGTTCGTAGGCGGGAAGGTCAGCTATGCGGAGTACTTCCGCGGTTCGTTCGCAACGCACCTTACGGGATGTCTGGGCGGTGCCATCTGGTGCCTCGGTACGGCTTTCAGCTACATCGCTTCGGGTGAGGCGGGACCGGCCGTATCGTATGCCCTCGGACAGGGCGCGCCGATGATTGCCGCCATCTGGGGTGTCTTCATCTGGCGGGAGTTCAAGGGGGCATCGAAGTCGGTCAACCGGCTGCTGGCGCTCATGTTCCTGCTCTTTATCGGCGGTCTGGCTCTGATTGTTGCGGCCGGAAACTGAGCTCTACATTGAAATAAGATTATTCAACCAACTAAAAACCAATGGAAATGAAAAAGATTTTTGGAATTCTGGCGGTTGCTGCCATTGCGGTATCGCTCAACACGGCATGTTCGGACAGTGATGATAACGGCGGAGGTGCCGGCGGTGGCGCAACGGCCAAGGTGCGCGTTGCCACGTGGGCCGATGACTGGGATACCTATGCTTACACATTTGATACCGAGGGAAAGGTGACGAAGGTAAGCCGCAACAGCGGCGAACGCGAATGGACCTTCACCTACACGGGCGACAAGATTGAGGCTACGGGCTACTCGGCCTTCACCATCACGCTCGGAGCCAACGGTTATGCTTCGGAGTACAAGGATGAGTGGGATACCTATACCTATACATACGATGACAACGGGTATGTGACTCAGGTTAAGAAGAATGGCGAAGTTTGCGCCAATGCCGTGATTCAGGACGGCTGCATCACCAAGTGGTCGAAATTCGAGGACCGCGACGATGACGGTGTGGCCGAGGAGTGTTGGAAGGAGCATGTCTATTCGAACATGAAAAACACGGCCGGCATTCACAACATCTATGTGGAGAAGGGCGCAGGCCGCTGGCTTCAGGAGCTGGGCTTCTTCGGCAAACCGACCAAGTATCTGTGCGAGAGCAACGGCTGGGACTATTCGGACACTCCTTCGACGCTCTCTTATGAGTTCGATGCGAAAAACTGCGTGACGAAGGAGACCAAAGCTGCTGCCGACTACGAGGAGAACTATTTCTATACCTGGACGGCACTTGAGTAAACGGGACGACCGGGCGTTGACCGGTGCGGGCGGCGGAGACATACTCCGCCGCCTGTTTTTTTGTGCTTGGCGAGATGTCAGATGATTCGGTCGCCGGATGCAACCTGCGGGGAATATGCGGAGGCCGCTCTGTCTGTTGTTGAACGATGCCCTATGGTCGTGCTTGCGCAATAGCGCAATTGACAGGTAATCGGTTACTTTTGCTCGAAAAAGCCTCGCGCGGAGATACGGTTTTGGCAAATTATTCGTATCTTTCGGATGGTACGAAACGCTCTGCCGTCGGAGACGACGGTGAGGGGTTTGTCTACCTGGGTTCTTTGGTATACCAGACCGCTGGAGCGGCAGGGAGGAGCAGGCCTTCGTCGGACTTCCCTACATCGACTACGGCGCCCGGCAGCTGCTGGCTCCTTTCCACATCTGGCTCACACAGGACCCGCTGGCCGAAAAGTACTATGCCCTCAGCCCCTATGCGTTCTGCGCCGGGAATCCGATAAGGTATATGGATCCTAATGGAGAAAAACTGGTTATCACCGGGACAGATGAGGAAAAAGCCTTGCTGATTAGCACATTACAAAAACTCACCAATTATCAGCTGTATGTAAATTCTGATGGGGTGATAACACATTCCATAATTAAGTCGGAAAACAGGCAGAATGAATACCAATACGGAAATGAACTTATTGAATTTTTATGCGACCAAAGCGAAACAGCCAAGACGACGTCAATCAAACTGACCGATGAAAGAAGTAAAACAGTATATGTAGATGAAGATGAAGCATATAATGGAATAGGGCATGATGCAACAGTCTTGTTTAATCCCTATATAGAACCGGAAGTTCCAACATTGGATACAGAGACCCAAGATTTCATGAACAAAGCAACTCCCGATTATATCGTCATGAGTCATGAATTGATACATGCGGCAAGACAGAATCGCGGAATAGCAAAACCCAAAAATATCGAAGTCTTCCCCACTGCGATTGTATCGGGTAAAACTTATACAGAGGAATCTATACCATTGGAAGAAGCTATCACCGTAGGCCTGCGAGGTTTTGTTGTGGATGGGCCGAATGAAAATCGGATTCGGGCAGAGCATGACTTGGAAGAACGACTCTTATATTAATCAGGAACGACACCCATACCTAAAATTAACGGCGATGAAAAATTTATTGATTGTATTGTGCAGTCTGATAGCAGTGGCGCAGACGACCGTTGCACAGGGACAGAGCCGAGACTCGCTCGATTACCACTATCCCTTTAACCCGAGATATGTAGAACCCGAATATGATGTCGTTCTTACGATACATCATTGGGGATACTCAAGCACGGACAATATCTTAGTCCAGGTAATGGGCAATATGCTGATAAAAGAATATTATAGCGACGAGGACGGCTCCGCTGCACCTTGGTTTGGCGACAGAGTGTCCGAATTCTATACGCTTCCAGAATTTCAGCAGTTCAAAATCAAGAAATATCTCTTGGACATTTTGCTGGGTGACCTCATGTACATCAATCGGACCTTATCCAAGGAAACCGTATGCATATACTCCGGCAAAGTGTATCGTCTGTATATTAACGGCGTCCTGTATTTTGAAAGCATTGATTTGCCGGACATCCCCTGTTTTTCGGAATTTATTCATTACCTGCTCGGGGTGGCACAATTCGACGAATCGAAAATTTGAGTTGCCGGACATCCGCCTTGTCTGCAATCGTGGATTGCCAGGTTCGGACATCATACAGCCAATCGCGAAGATGTAACCAATCAAACGCCCTATGAAACCGAATCCGACATATTATTAGGGCCAAATACCGAAAGGACTTGCATGTGCAGGCCCTTTTTGCTTGAAAAAGAATAATCTTCACAAATTATTCGTATCTCTCGGATGGCACGGAGTACCCGGCCGCCGGGAGCGAGGAAGCCCAGAAGCATATTTTCAGGAACATGTTGCACGCCAAGCGAAGTGCTGCAATGCGGTTCACTGGGATTAAATTACCGTATAAATATCTTCATATGAAAAAAATTAGTGATATGGAGTGTCAGAACTCTGGCGGTTTTGATAGCCCTGATTGTAATAATGAAGGTGCTGATAATGATAGAAGAAAGGGGAGAACCGCCGGTTTTTCCCGAAACGATTCAGAACATCTACAAGGTCGCACCCGTGAAGATTGACAGCGCGGTTGTTGTCAGACTGGTCAATCAGGAGTATACTTGTGAGCCCAACTACTATATCACGCAGGAGTCCGCGTTGCGGGAGTATGACGGGTGTGACAGCGCGTTTCTGGTCAGCCCCGATGTCATAAATTTTATAGTTCTTCGATTGAATTCTATGCCCGACACCGAGAGCAGAACGACCGGATGGAGATTTTCGACTTCTTCTATCCGCCCAAAAAGTTTGACGTCTATCTGCAGCGAAAATTCGAATGGTACTGCAGCGAGATTCCCGACGTATGGGATATGCGGTATTTTGTAGATTACGAGCTGACTCTGTGTCCGCAATTTACCCGTTGGCAGTGGATGAAAATAGACCAAGACCGCGAGGAACGGATGAAGAAAATATTATCTCGGATTCAGGAGGAAGCGGAGGAGCCGGATACCACCGGCGTAATTTACTACGACTGACGGAACGGCAGGGTGCGCGGCAGAGCCCTGCCGCTTTTCATGCATGAGCATTCCGTGGAAAGCTCTTGACCCCATGTCTCAAAAGGTTTCGCGCGGAGTTGCGGTCCCGGCAAATTACTCGTGTCTTGCCGATGATGCGCAATGCTCGGCCGGGACAGCGAGCTGCCGGCTGCGTGCACGGGGCCACGGTGCGTAAAATATCCGTAAATAGGGTAGTTGAATCCGGAATCGGTCTACCTTTCGGGGACGCTCGTTGCCCTATCTTTGTATCAGGAAAGGGGATGATGCCCCGAAGAGGTTCCTCGACTCCGTTGCGGGTGGGAGACCGGCCCGGCAGCCGAAGCGTGGACAACCGCCATGGCGCAGTCGGGTAGCCCTCCGCTTTGTCTGAGGCAGGACCCCAAAACCGGCAGCTAAGGCGAAGGTAGGGGGGGCGACAACCCCGGCCGCGGAAACTCCCGGCCCCCGGCGGTCCGAGGTGCGAAATGCCCCGGCTTCCCGCGGCCCTCCCGGTCGCAGAAAGCCCCGGCCCCGCGGAACCCTTCCGGCCCAGCGGCCGCGGAACCCCGGCAGCCCGAAACCTTATAAACTCAAAACCATGAAACGAATCATTTTTATTGCGTTTTTCAGCATTTTAACACTTCATGTTATGGCACAGAAGAAGATTGTCCAGACGGCAGGGCGCGACCAGCTGGGGCAGTTTGCCCCCGAATTTGCCGCGCTCAACGACGACGTCCTTTTCGGGGAGGTGTGGAGCCGAACCGACAAACTCGGTCTCCGCGACCGCAGTTTGGTGACGGTTACCTCGCTTATCAGCCAGGGCATCACCGACAGCTCGCTCACCTTCCATCTCCAGTCGGCGAAGAACAACGGCATCACCCGCAGCGAAATCGCCGAAATCATCACCCATATCGCTTTTTATGCCGGCTGGCCCAAGGCCTGGGCGGCATTCCGGCTGGCCAAGGATGTCTGGGCCGAGGATACGCCGGGCGATGATGCGCGTGCGGCGTTCCAGCGCACGATGATTTTCCCCGTCGGCGAACCCAATACGGCCTATGCGCAGTACTTCACCGGCAACAGCTACCTGGCTCCCCTTTCGCAGGAGCAGGTGAAGGTCTCCAACGTCACCTTCGAGCCGCGCTGCCGCAACAACTGGCACATCCACCATGCGACGCGGGGCGGCGGCCAGATGCTCATCGGCGTAGCCGGCCGCGGGTGGTATCAGGAGGAGGGCAAACCGGCCATGGAGATTCTGCCCGGTACGGTCATCCACATCCCGGCCGGCGTAAAGCATTGGCACGGTGCGGCGGCCGACAGTTGGTTCGCCCATCTTGCGTTCGAGGTCCCGGGCGAGAACCCCTCGAACGAATGGCTGGAGCCGGTCTCCGATGCTCAGTACGATGCCCTTCATTGAAAAATGATCGCAAACATGGAAACGAAGCGCATGTGCGGTGTTCATAATTCCGTACATGCGCTTATTCTATAACTAATTGTTTATTACAGATTTATACCAATCGGAATTGTTTGGTTTTGATTGATATTGATATTAATATTAAAATGGAGTTATTGGGGGTATGATATTGTCCAATTGTCGATATCAGGAATATTTTCTGGATACCGGTTTAACCATGAGGTCGATGTGCTGATGTTGGAGAATATGTTCCATCGCTTTATAGATGGGCATCTTTTCGATACCTGCACCTGCAATCTTCAGGGCTTCCATTTTAACCGTGTTTTCAACTAACAGAAGATAGTCTTCCTCCTTCAGTTCAACGTATTTCTGTGATTCAGATTTTAATTTTGCCAATGTGCTGGGGCAACGGAGACACCCAACCCGATACTCTTTTTGCGCTTTCCC
>OOBZ01000016.1_pt1 | contig 114186 bp, 85 predicted proteins | sample 1671601 | NCBI WGS metagenome assembly OOBZ01 (sample SAMN06348173, study PRJEB24527) | human gut metagenome | biome: human gut; feature: ankylosing spondylitis patient; material: feces | host: Homo sapiens | place: China | collected 2015-10
CTATAAATAGCAACGCCCACCCCTTCAACTACCTCTTGTTATTAAAAATCCGATTTTGGCCCAAGTTGACTGTAAACGAAATTTTCTGCTGCCAACCCCACTTGTGGCCATCGTAGTGGTGAACCGAAGAAACACGCAAATGCATCATATTGGTATTGATCGGCTGCCAATAGATCTCCAAACGGTCATAAATGTTGTCGGTACGGTAAAACGGCTCACCCCAATATAACCCCGGACCATAATCCAAACCCGGAGCCGGAGCTACATAGTAAGGTTGCAGGTTGTCTCCCGCATACAGGGTGTTGTGAATACCGAAATTCCATTTCTGGACATGGGCCTCGATCTGAACTCCACCCGGTGTCACATAATCTCCCACATAAGCCCGGTCATTCTGGAAAGCATTGATCCAACCGACACGCAATGACAACTCCTGCATCGTAGGTGCAATACGGGTGAAATCTACACCTACGAAAGGCTCGATCAACACATTATCCACCACGCCGTCACCAACGGTCGGATCGGGTTCGTCACTGCTGTCCCAACCGGCATGATGGTACATGGTCAAGTTGTATCCCAAATAGAAAAGCTGCCGAGCGCCTAATCCCAATCGTCCAGCAGAAAAGAGCAAAAATTTCTCACGGGTCGTCTTCGAGAACATGCTGTTCCAATCGCAACCGAACTCAACATATCCACGACCACCCATATATTGCAACAACAAACCGGTCAGATTGGGGTCGTAATATTTGACAGAGTCGCTAAAGAAGGCTCCCGAATACTCACCAATCATACGGCTGCGCGGAACAACACCGGCATAAGCCCGGAATCGAGGCGATATATATTGGTAGTAGCCGAAAATCTCATTATCGACCTCAAAAGGTTTGGCTCCAAAATTAGCCAACAGACTTACCCCCATCATCAAAGAGTGGCGCCCATCCCAGGTTACTCCAATTTCAGGATTGATCCGTGCACCAAACAGTGACTGCGACCAGTTTGTAGTCAAATTCTTATACTCACGGTTATCGAAGAAGAAATCGAACGATGCTCCCCATACCAACTGAGGCAAACCGGATCGAGATTTTTTATCGCTGACAGAGGGCTGCTGCTGCGTCTGCTGCGATAGTCCGAAAGTGGGTGTCTTATGTTCAGGAGCCGGGAACATCACCACCGTAGCCGGCTGACCATCTGCCGTATATAATTGTATCCATTTCGTCGTATCGCCCGTATTCCGTGGCTCCTGCATCAAACCCGAAGACGACTGCTGAGCCACCTCTCCCGACTTCGCTTCACCTGTGGTCGAAGTTTGTGCCTGAACCGATGTGGTTACCCCCCATAAGGCTAACGCACCTAAAGACAATCGAGTAAAAATCTTACCATTCATAATCGATCCTATATCCAAATTACTACTGCGGAAACGACACAATGCCCTCTCCTATTATTTCGTCGGCCTCGAAAAATCAACAAGGTCTCAAACAGCACAAATGTAGGGATTATTTTCCGTCATGGAGCCTCAACAAACCATTTCAACCCAAATTGACCATGAATTCGGTCAAAATACAAACCGTCTTTGTTTCTTCGAACACATTATACCCTTATAAAATTACTTTTCATTCAAACAACATCCCTAATAAAACGCTCACAATCAATAAAAATTGGCTTTATAATAGCAAATTCAGACATTCATAACTCCTCAAATCTCATTTTTTCTTTTATCTTTGTTATATAGGCTCTCAATTCGATACGAATATGTTGAAAGAGAATTTGATCGAACTGTTCCAAACAAGTTTCAGAGAAAATTGGGAACAGCCAGCTGTAACAGACTATTTCAAAAAAGAGACATTTTCATATTTCGAACTGGCACAAGAGATTGCCAAACTACACCTGATCTTCGAAGAGGCTGGCGTCCGACGGGGTGATAAAATCGCCCTGATCGGCCGAAACAACCCGCGCTGGTGTATCGCATATATCGCAACCATTACCTATGGAGCCGTTATCGTCCCCATATTACAGGACTTTAACGCCAATGATGTTCACCACATCATCAACCACTCCGACTCCATCCTGCTATTCTGCGGCGATCTCTACTGGGATGCTATTGAAACCGATACCATCGAGAATGTTCGTGCCGTTTTTTCACTGACAGATTTTCATTGTATCTACGAACGTAACGGACATTCCCTACAAGAATTTCGTAAATCCATTGACAAACATTTCCAAAAACGCTATCCCCACGGATTTACAATCGAAAATATCCAATACCCTACCATCGACAATGACAGCGTAGCCGTTCTCAGTTACACCTCCGGCACAACCGGGTTCAGCAAAGGCGTTATGTTAACGGTCAATAACCTGACAGGGAATGTCGTTTTTGGTCTTCGGTCCAAATTACATTACAAAGGCAGTCGGGTGGTTTCCTTCCTGCCACTAGCCCATGCATTCGGTTGCGCTTTCGACTTTCTGACTGCACTGGCCGCAGGTACGCACATCACGTTGTTAGGAAAAATTCCATCTCCGAAAATCCTGATTGAGGCGATGCAAGAGGTCAAACCCAATCTGATCTGCATCGTGCCTCTCATTCTCGAAAAGATCTATCGCAAACAGATCAAACCCATGCTCGACAAAAGCATGCTCAAACTGGCGGTGCGTATCCCGTTGATCGACTCAACGATCTACGCTTCGATCTGCAACAAACTCACGGAATCCTTTGGAGGCGAATTTACCCAAATGATCGTAGGCGGAGCTCCACTCAACAGCGAGGTCGAAAACTTCCTTCGCAAAATCAAATTCCGTTTTACAGTAGGATACGGACTGACCGAATGCGCCCCGTTAATCAGTTACACCTATTATACTGATTTCATTCCAACATCGTGTGGTCGGGTGATTCAAGGTTTCATGGAGGCCAAAATCGATTCACCCGATCCGGAACATATCCCGGGAGAAATCTGTGTCCGGGGTGAAAATGTCATGAAAGGCTACTACAAAAGTCCTGAAGCCACCAGCGCCGTTCTCGATCCTGACGGTTGGCTCCACACTGGAGATATGGGTACCATGAGTGCTGACGAGACCCTCTTTATCAAAGGTCGCTGCAAAAGCATGATTCTCAGTGCCAGCGGTCAGAATATATACCCCGAAGAGATCGAAAGCAAACTGAACAACATGCGTTGTGTCATGGAGTCACTGGTCGTAGAGCGTAATGGGAAATTGGTTGCATTGGTCTATCCCGATTACGAAGAGGCCGATTGCGAAGGCGTTACCGGAGATGACATGCAGGCAGTGATGGACGAAAATCGTAGAGATCTCAATAAATTGGTCGCCCCCTACGAGCAGATTACCAAGATTATCCTCTGGCCCAACGAGTTCGAAAAGACTCCCAAAAGAAATATCAAACGGTACCTGTATGACCGATAATCGTCATTCAATCGTAATCCAAACAGAAAATCAAAGAGAAAGGGTACCGGTTATTGACCAACACCCTTTCTCTTTTTGTAATCTTATTACTTCAATAATTGACTCTTCTTTTTTGATGAAGATTCAGTATGCTTAATCAGCAATAGCGACATTATTGCATGTGTTACAGTTTAATACCTATTAATAAATAGCATCACTGTTCGACAGCGGCCAGAGACGATATTCATACTTCTGGTTACGCAAACGTGGCGTAAAACCGGCCTCCCGAATAGCTTGCTGAATCCCCTCCGCATCGAAACTGTTATGAGCCCCAGCCGACGAGACCACATTCTCCTCGATCATGATCGAGCCCAAATCATTGGCTCCACCATGCAACGCCAATTGTGCCGTCTGTTTGCCAACCGTCAACCAAGAGGCTTGGATATTGCGGATATTATTCAGCACAATACGACTCATGGCAATGATCCGCAAATACTCCGTCGCTGACATATCCGATTTAACACCCTGCTGTTCCAACAGAGTACCGCTACTGCGGAACACCCAGGGAATAAACGCAATAAAGCCATAATTCCCTGCCGGGCATTTTGCCTGCAAATCACGTATTTTAATCAAATGCTCGATACGTTGACGTGGTGTCTCGATATGTCCATACATCATTGTAGCCGATGTCGGCAGATTCAGACGATGGGCAATCCGCATCACCTCCAACCAGGTGCCTGCATCAGGTTTACCAGGTGAAATAGCCTTTCTGACTCCATTATCCAAAATCTCAGCACCCGCCCCAGGCAACGAATCCAGCCCGGCTGCCATCAATCGTTTCAGAGTAGTTTCATAATCGAGCTGACTGATTCGTGCAATGTGAGCCACCTCAGGTGCCCCCAAAGCATGCAATCGCAACTGAGGGAAACGATGCTTCAACTCCCGAAACAACTCCTCGTAAAAATCAATTCCTAACTTCGGGTGCAACCCTCCCTGCAATAGCAGTTGATCACCCCCCAAAGCCAACGTCTCCCGAATCTTGCGATCATACTCATCAATCGTGGTAATATATGCACGATCTGCCTGATGGGGTTTACAATGAAAATTACAGAACTTGCAACCCGATATGCAAACATTGGTAATGTTAACATTGCGGTCAATCTGCCAGGTCACCACCTGTGGATCGGAAACCTGTTCACGACGTATCGTATCGGCCACTAGCATCAATTCGGCTAACGGTGCCATACTGTAAATCTGCATCGCCTCCTCCACATCAAGAGGTTCCAAAGCAAGCGCTTTGCGAAATATATCTAAATTCTCCATTACGACAAAGATACGAAACTCGGATGCAACACATCACAGTCCTGATGGATTTTTATTAAAACATCACCCCAAAAGAAGTGGCTGCAGTTTGCAACGATTACTCCGATTAAAAGATTTTCATGATAGTCTTCACGCAGAACTGCGAAAATAAAAAACCGCCCCTCCTATACATAGGAAAGGCGGTTATGTTAAACCCTCGGAGAATTACTCCAACGAGATAGACTCGGTCGGGCAAACGTCAGCGCAAGTACCGCACTCAGTGCAGGCTGAAGCGTCGATAACGTAAACATCACCGGCAGAAATTGCACCTACCGGGCATTCATCGATACAGGTACCGCATGCGGTGCAGGTATCTTCACTAATTTTGTAAGCCATTTTTTACGATTTTTAAGAGTGGTTTGAAAATCTCTAATGCAAATGTAAAACTATTATTTTTTCCTGCCAATACAAATCCTCATTTTTTACACCTTCCCCCAGAAGTCTCCCCCGGAAAAAAATTCACTATATTTGTCGACTTTCGTTTTTTCGAAATCATTACTAACCTAATATCTAATATGAAAATCAATCCAATCTCGACACTACTACTCAGTTTGGCTTTGTCGATTTCAGTTCCGCTGCACGCCCAATCACCGGCGCCAAAAGCTGGAGAAATCAAACCTTATCAAGGCCGTCCGACTATTCATGTCAATGGTACCCCAATGACTCCGGACATATATGCCTTAACCCATGCTACCGGCGCACGTTGGAGTTGGGAAGAGGTACCGCAACACAATATTAAAAACTTCTACAATATCGGATTCCGCCTCTTTCAGCTCGACTTCTGGCTGTCAGAAATATGGCCGAAAAATGGCGAACCGTTGGATGTCTCATTAGCCCAAAAACAGATCCGAGGTGTACTCGACGTAGCACCTGATGCATGCATCATTCTGCGCGTCCATACCGATGCCCCCTACTGGTGGAACGAACAACATCGCGAAGAGTGTACCGAATATGCCGACGGGCCCATCCAAGAATATTACAAACCAGGAGCTCCGCATAACAACGAAGACTTCAGCATCATGCGCTCTCTACGCGCCAGTCTGGCTTCGCAACGTTGGAAACAGGAGGCAGGCAGCCTGTTCACCCAATTCTGCAAACAGCTCTCACAAACTCCAGAAGGGAACGCAGTAATCGGCATGCACGTTGCCGGTGGAATCTATGGCGAATGGCACTACTGGGGCTTTGTCGATCATGAACCAGACACCGGCCCGGCCATGACCGCCTATTTCCGGAATTGGCTAAAAAACAAATACGGCACAGACAAAAAGCTGCAACAGGCCTGGAAATCGGATCAATGGACATTAACCACAGCTACGGTTCCGGGTGTGGAAGAGCGTAAAGCCACACAATTCGGGCAGTTCAAAGATCCACAGCAGGAACAACGGGTTATCGACTACATCGCCGCTCAGCAGGAGGCCGTTGTCGAAGATATCGAATACTTCTGCCAACTGGCCAAAGAGAATTGGCCCCGTCCTCTCATTACGGGTGTCTTCTATGGCTACTTGCACATGACCTTCAACCGTCAGTCTGTCGGTGGACATCTGCTTGTAGAACGCATCCTCGACTGTCCCTGGATCGACTACCTGGCAGCCCCTCAAACCTATTATAAAGCCTCTCGAAGACTGGGTGGCAGCGGCATGCCGCGCGGTATTGTCGAATCGGCTGCGCTGCACGGCAAACTCTGGTTCGACGAGATGGACAACGGAGAGCTGGCCCGTCGGGTCTGCCACGATGCCGTACGTTATCTGGAACGATACGACCGTGACTACGCCCCGGTACTGCGTCGAAGCGTAGTGCTTCCACTGATGCGTGGCGGTGTATGGTATTACGACTTCGGTATTCGTGAAAGCCTCGGCTGGTTTGACGACCCGGTCTATCTGCAATCAATCGCCGACGAAAAGAACCTCTTCGACAAACAGCTGCACAAACCCCACCACTCCGAAGCCGATGTGCTGTATGTATGGAGTCAAGAGAGTTATTACTATTTAGCCCCGCATGGCACCCCGATCTCATCTAATGTGGTCGATCAGACCATCGAGGAGGCGCTGCGCAGCGGCACTGTTGGAGATCATATCTATGACTTCGATCTGGATAAAGTCAATCTCGATCAGTACAAAGCGGTCATCTTTATGAACAGCTATACCCTCACCCCGGATCAACAAAAATTTATCCGCGAAAAGGTGGCCAAGAACGGGCGTACACTCATTTACAACTATATGACCGGTGTGACCGATGGCAAACAAATCGGGCTATCGAATACTGAAAAATTCTCTGGCGTTGAATTGACACTCCAGGAAGAGACTCAACCCCAAACTGTACAATACCTTACGCCCGCATCCGAGTACACCTTTAAAGGCGTTGTCGAACCTTTCGCCATCGTAACCGATCCCAAAGCCAAACCATTGGCCACCCTGAAAGACCATCCCGAAAAGGTGGTACTCGCACGCAAACAGTTTCCCACCCACACGGCCATCTATGCGACACTGCCAATCAATGGAACCGATGTCTTCCGTCAACTGTTCCGCGAGGCAGGATGCCACGTTTATAACGATCTGAATGATTTCACCTATGTCAATAGCGGCATCATGTTGATTCACACCTTGGAGGGCGGTCCTCGAACCATCCACTTGCGCAATGGCAAAGATTTGCAACTGGAGCTGCCTGCCAAATCCAACGCAGTGTTAGACGCCTCAACCGGGAAACCGTTATTGAAAGAGATTCCTAAGACCTATCCAAACGTCAAATAAACGCTGTGAAATCATACCGTTTCTTTGAAACGTTCTGAATAAAATGAAAGCCGGCCGAATCAATATTCGGCCGGCTTTATTATGCGTTTGTGTAATCAATTACATCAGGCTATACGCTACGGTTAACCCGGCAACTACAATCGAAACCATACTCATCAGTTTGATCAGAATATTGAGCGATGGCCCGGCCGTATCTTTGAACGGGTCTCCAACCGTATCACCTACAACTGTCGCCTTATGACAATCGGAACCTTTGCCGCCATGATTACCCTCTTCAATATATTTTTTTGCATTATCCCACGAACCGCCAGAGTTCGCCATGAAGATGGCCAGTACAAAACCTGCACCCAAACCGCCTACCAACAGGCCCATAACTCCAGCGACGCCGAAAATAAAGCCTGTCAAGACAGGAGCAACAATTGCCAAAATCGAAGGCAGCAACATCTCACGTTGCGCCCCTTTGGTTGAGATTGCCACACAACGGGCATAATCGGGAGTGGCCGTTCCTTCCAAGATCCCTTTGATCTCACGGAACTGACGACGGACCTCCTCAACCATACTCTGCGCGGCACGCCCTACAGCATTCATCGTCAACCCACAGAACAGAAATGCCATCATCGCACCGATAAAGACACCGATCAACACATTGGGGTTCATAACCGAAATGTGGAAATAATCCACAAAATCAAGAATATTGGCATCAGTAACCGCCTGTACTGTTCCATTGGAGAGTTCGATTGTCTCCTGACCAAGATGAAGCAAGCCAATCTTCACCTCTTCGATATAAGAGGCCAACAGCGCCAAAGCTGTCAAAGCAGCCGAACCAATCGCAAAGCCTTTACCAGTTGCGGCTGTCGTATTGCCCAACGCATCCAGGGCATCAGTACGTTTGCGCACTTCAGGATCCAAACCGCTCATCTCGGCATTACCACCAGCATTGTCGGCAATCGGTCCGTAAGCGTCCGTAGCCAACGTAATACCCAATGTTGAAAGCATACCCACAGCTGCAATACCGATACCATACAGACCTTTACTCAACGATGCTCCGGTCAGCATATTCTCGAAATCGAAACCGATCGCACACAAATAAGCCAAAATAATCGCTGCCGAAATGGTCAACACCGGAATTGCAGTCGAGATCATTCCCATTCCGATACCGGAGATAATCACCGTAGCAGGACCTGTTTCAGAACTTTTGGCGATGCGTCGGGTCGGTTTGTAGGAGTGTGACGTATAATACTCTGTAGATTGTCCAATGATAATACCGGCCAACAATCCGACAATCACGGCAAACGAAATGCCTACCCAGTTATCGAGTTGCAACGAATAAAGAATCACAAAGGTCAAAATGGCAATCAATACGGCACTGACATTAACTCCCAATCCCAACGAACGCAGCAACTGTTTCATGCCAGCTCCTTCACGCGTGCGAACCAAGAAAATACCCAACACGGAGAGCAGAATACCTACCGCTGCAATCATCATCGGGGCCAATACAGCCTTGAGTTGCATATCCCCGGCAAAAGCGGCCGCACCCAGCGCAGCCGTAGCCAGGATTGAACCGCAATAGCTCTCATACAGGTCAGCTCCCATACCGGCAACATCACCCACATTATCGCCCACATTATCGGCAATGGTTGCCGGATTACGTGGGTCATCCTCCGGAATACCGGCCTCAACTTTTCCCACCAAATCGGCTCCTACGTCAGCTGCCTTTGTATAGATACCTCCACCAACACGTGCGAACAGCGCCTGTGTCGAAGCACCCATACCAAAGGTTAACAACGTGGTGGTGATAATGGTCAATTTCTGTGAAGCAGTTGTACTTTCGACAAAATGGTCCAAAATCAGATACCAGATCGAAATATCGAGTAAGCCAAGTCCTACAACGACAAGCCCCATAACCGCACCACTACGGAAAGCTACACGCAACCCGCTATCAAGCGATTCACTGGCAGCCTGGGCCGTACGAGCCGATGCAAACGTAGCTGTCCGCATACCGATATACCCGGCCAAACCCGAAAAAAGACCTCCGGTCAAAAAAGCAAACGGCACCCATTTGTTTTGGACGCCCAAACCATAAGCCAAAAATGCAAAAAAGAGCGCAAGGAAAAGAAAAACAATAATGACCACTTTGTACTGCTGACGCAGATAAGCCATTGCCCCTGAACGAACATGGGCCGCAATCTGTTGCATACGTTCTGTACCCTCACTACGGCGCATCATTCCCCGGAAAAAATACCAGGCAAAGAAGAGTGCTACCAGCGAAGCAAACGGCACCAGCCAAAATTGAATCGGTGTATCCATAAAATGTATAGGTTAGATTTATTGATTTAGGTTGCTAACAAAATAATTAAATTTTTTGATTAAATCCTATCTTTGCTGAAGTTTTAACACATTCCCCTTCACCCGCACAAAATGATGCAAAAAACAGTCAACAGCGCATTGGGCCGCCTTACTCCAGAGGAATTTGCCTCGGCTCCCAAACATCCAATCGTGGTCGTATTGGACAATGTTCGAAGCCTCAACAATGTCGGTTCATTCTTCCGAACCGGCGACGCTTTTGCTATCGAACGTATTGTCCTCTGCGGAATTACGGCCACACCTCCAAACAAAGAGATCCATAAAACCGCCCTCGGCGCCGAACTGACCGTTCCCTGGAGCTATCAGAAACAGACCTCCGACGCCCTAACCCAATTAAGAGCTGAAGGATACACGCTTTTAGCCATTGAACAGGTCGAAGGAGCCTCTCAACTGACCAATTTTCAGGTGGAAAAGGAGAAAAAATATGCCCTCGTTTTCGGCAACGAAGTAGATGGAGTAGCCCAAACTGCCGTAGATCTCTGTGACGGTGCAATCGAAATCCCTCAAGAAGGAACCAAACACTCTCTCAATGTATCCGTCTCCGGCGGCGTGGTGCTGTGGGAGTTTTTCCGCCAAATGGTTTTGTTTCCCAAATAATAACTATACCTTTGTCCAAATCCGTCAAGAGCCCAAACAATAATTTTTTGTTGATTGGTTCCTGTTCTTGACAATGCAAATACATTTATACTCAACAAAAAACTGCAAAGGCAGACAAAACCAATTTCGAATTCTCATGTCAACCGATAGCAAAACCCGGGTGGTTACCACCTACCGCCTCGCCGAAATGAAAGCACGAGGCGAAAAGATCTCGATGTTAACCGCATACGACTACTCTATGGCCCGTATTGTGGACAGCGCAGGTGTAGATGTGATTTTAGTCGGAGACTCTGCTGCCAACGTAATGGCCGGATACGAAACCACTCTTCCGATTACCCTCGATCAGATGATCTATCATGCCCGTAGCGTTACACGTGCCGTGAACCGTGCGCTGGTGGTGGTGGACATGCCCTTCGGAACCTATCAAGGAAACTCGAAAGAGGCCCTTGCTTCCGCTGTACGCATCATGAAAGAGACCGAAGCCGATGCCATCAAACTCGAAGGCGGTGAAGAGGTGCTCGAATCTATCGAACGTATCCTTTCGGCCGGTATCCCGGTTATGGGCCACCTCGGTTTGACTCCTCAATCCATTCACAAATACGGCACCTACACCGTACGTGCCAAAGAGGAAGCAGAAGCCAATAAACTGATCCACGATGCCCACCTGCTCGAAGAGGCCGGCTGTTTCAGCATCGTACTCGAAAAAATACCGGCCGCTTTAGGAACCAGAGTAGCTCAAGAGCTGAAAATTCCACTGATCGGTATCGGTGCCGGTAACGGAGTAGATGGACAGGTATTGGTCATTCACGACATGTTGGGTATAACAACCGAATTTTCACCCCGTTTCCTGCGCCGTTACGCAGACCTCTATTCCCAAATGATGACTGGAGTGCAAAACTATGTAGCTGATGTGAAAAGCGGCTCCTTCCCCAACGAAAAAGAGCAATATTAATTGCTCACAATTACATAAAAGCACTACTTTTGGGTTGGAAATAAAACATTTTCTAACCCTTATTTTTTAATGAAACCTACACTTCTTCTAACACTCACCTGCCTGACCTGTACACTGGCATCTGCCCAGCCAAATTCAGGCTCCACAACACAAGCAATTCAAAGAGACGTCGTCCTACCGGTCGATTTCAGTCACGTGACCATTCAGGACAACTTCTGGTCTCCCCGGCTCGAGAAGCTCGCAGACTCAACACTTCCTGTCTGCATCGACCAAATCGAAAACAAAACCGGCCGTATCCGCAATTTTGAAAATGCGGCCAAAGACACCGGTACTTTTTCAGGCTACTTTTTCGATGACTCGGATGTGTACAAAGCTCTCGAAGGGATCTCTTACCACCTGATCAACCACCCCGACTCGGCTCTCCGCAAAACAGCCGAAAGCTGGGTTGCCAAAATTGCCGCAGCCCAACAACCCGACGGATACATCAACACCTATTACACCCTCAAAAAAGGACTGAACAACCGTTGGACCAATATGGATGCGCACGAAATGTATTGCGCAGGACACCTCATCGAAGCCGGCATCGCCTACCTGTTGGCAACCGGAGACCGCACCCTGCTCGATGTCGGAGTCCGCATGGTTGAACACATGATGAGTGTTTTCGGACCAGGCAAACGCCACTGGGTCCCCGGCCACGAAGAGATTGAACTGGCTCTTGCAAAACTTTACAGCATAACCGGTGACGCCAAATATCTCGATTTTGCCCGCTGGTTGCTCGACGAACGTGGGCACGGACATGGCATTACCGAAAAGGGGAAATGGCATGCACCCACCTATCAAGACTCCATACCCGTCAACCAACTGACCGATATCACCGGTCATGCCGTGCGTTGCATGTACCTCTTCAGTGGCATGGCTGATGTCTCTACCCTGTCGAACGACACCATCTATCGGGCCGCTCTTGATCGCGTTTGGGACGATGTGGTCCTCCGGAATATGTATATCACCGGCGGTATCGGCTCCTCCCGAATCAACGAAGGGTTTACCGAAGATTACGATCTGCCCAACTTGGAGGCCTACTGTGAAACTTGCGCATCTGTGGGAATGGTGTTGTGGAATGCACGCATGAGCCGACTGAAAAGAGAGGCAAAATATGCAGACGTGATGGAACGTGCCCTGTACAACGGTGCACTGGCCGGAATCTCCCTCAACGGAACCCGCTTTTTCTATGTGAATCCGCTCGAATCGAAAGGCACCCACCACCGTCAGGCCTGGTATGGCTGTGCATGTTGCCCCAGCCAACTCTCCCGTTTCCTTCCGTCTATCGGCAGCTACATCTACAACCATTCGCTCGACACCGACACCATCTGGGTTAACCTTTACCTCGGCAGCAAAGTGAATTTGCCAACCGATGACGGTAGTCCGTTCACATTGACCCAAACAACCAACTATCCCTGGGAGGGCAACATCAAAATGACCGTTGACGAAACTCCGAACAAAATCAAAAAAGAGTTGAGATTGCGTATCCCGGGATGGTGCAAAAACTACACGCTCACAGTCAATGGAAAGCCCTATAAACACAAAACCGAGAAAGGGTATGCCATCATCAACCGCGCCTGGAAACAGGGCGATCAGATCGAACTGTCGTTGGAGATGACCACCCAGGCTGTTACCGCGGATCCGCGAGTCAAAGCAGATCTCGGCAAACGAGCCGTACAACGTGGACCTGTTGTCTATTGTGTTGAAGAGATCGACAATCCGCAAACCTACGATTCAGCCACCATCACTGCTACAACTCCTTTTATCGAACAATACAAACCTGAACTGCTGGGTGGTATTGTTGCCATTACTGCGGAGACTGAGGCCGGACCGCTGCGTCTGATTCCCTATTACACCTGGGATAACCGTCAACCCAGCCGCATGAAGGTTTGGATCAATGAAAAATAGACTAAAATAGAACTGGGGATATTCTTGCAGGTTGCAACCTGCTATCAACAAAGGCCCGGATGATTATCCGGGCCTTTTATTGATTATTAGGGTACAATTTCATTAAGAACTTCTGTTATTACGTAAATCCTTACGAAGCAAGAAACCAGGTATTGTCTATACCGTAACGGACATGGCTGTATTGGAGTAGGAGAATCATCAAGAACAGATGTAAACTCTGTCCGCGCATATTCTGCCAGCAGCATCACAAACCCGCACAATATCGAGGGGGAGAAACCGTAATCGGAGATCACCTTAAAAAAAGACGAAATCATGCATGTCGGGTATGCATGATTTTACCATCTATCGATATTTTGCGTTGTGAAACGCCGGCAGACCATGAACAACAGCAATTACTCTGATCGGGATGGGCCTTTTGTCTTTCCTCTCAACAGCGCAACCGCATCACAATATCAATAAAAACTTTAGTGGGATTGGGTCAGATCACGAAGCATCTGAATTTCTGCCGCCCAACGACTCTCGTCCGGCGTCTCCAAAATCAACGGCATCCCATCAAAACGCTTATCGGCTGCAACATATCCGAAAACAGTCATACCCAGCGTTCCCTCACCCAGACTGGCGTGGCGATCGACCCGACTGCCCATCGCTTTCAAATCGTCATTCAGGTGCATTCCTCGCAAATACCGGAATCCAACCACCTCGTCAAACTCAGCAAAGGTCTTTTCACAAGCCTCAGGTGTCGAAAGATCATACCCAGCTGAATAGGCATGGCACGTATCAATACATACCCCTACGCGACTCTGATCTTTGACCTGATCGATAATAGCCCGCAGATGGTGAAACGAAAAGCCCACATTAGTTCCCTGTCCCGCCGTATTCTCGATGACAGCCGTAACACCGCTCGTCCGCTCCAAGGCCCAATTAATCGACTCGGCCACTAACTCCAAACAAGCTTCAATACTGATCTTGCCCAAATGGCTGCCTGGATGGAAATTGAGCCGATCCAACCCAAGTTGTTCACAGCGCTGCATCTCATCCAAAAAGGCAGCTCGTGACTTGGCCAATCCCTCGGGATCGGGACTTCCCAAATTGATCAAATAACTGTCATGAGGCAGAATCTGTGCAGGCGTATAACCATGCTCAGCACAGTTCGCCTTAAAAGCATCGATCGACGTCTTGGTCAACGGCGCTGAAACCCACTGACGTTGGTTCTTGGTAAAGAGAGCAAAAGCATTCGCTCCGATCGCTGCCGCATTCAAAGGCGCATTTTCAACTCCACCCGATGCACTGACATGCGCTCCAAAATATTTCATAATTTTACTTTTTACGTAGTTAAACACACAACCGAAATGATCCAAATAACAAGCAACAGGACATCTATTTACACTCCCATCTCCCCAACTGGATCACATCGCATGGGAATCGTGTTGAATATCCTAAACAATCTCAACACCGATCATGTCACAAAGTAACAAGTTTTTCACAAAAGAGAAAATTTTCAATCTTTAACAAGTGTGATTAATTGCTCTACATAATCATACCGACATGGCCACCTTCGGGATCGGCTTCGTTATCCTCTTCGTTGTCATCTTTCCCAACCCGATATTAATCTGCAATCTGTTTTCCCGCTTCATAATCTGACCGGCCGTTGGCGTAACGATTATATCTGCACACAGTAAGCTACCTTTCTACACCAACATTGATCATACGATCCACACAACACCACCACGCCCTTGGCAAATCGATTTTCCAACCGTTTTTTGTATAATCAAATGGAGTATCCAAACCATAAACTTCACACATAAAAGATCTGCATATTTTTTGGGGCAGGTGCGTAATATTATTAACTTTGCGTGAGGTTCAAACCATACCGACATGAGACGATTCAAAACATTGTTACTCTTAGTGGTGCTATTGGGGGCTACCCCCTGTGCATTCGCACAATTTTCTATTTCCAAAGTGACCCCAGAACAGGTCGAAATCAAAGTCACCGAAGACTCCTCTAAGAAAAAAATTGTCAACCTCGACAACAATTTCTATAGTCGTGCTCGCTACAAAGCCGAACGTCGTGCAATCCGGCAAGAACGAAATACACTCCAAATTAACGCCTCCGCCATGTTCAATCAGACCGGATTCACAAACTGGTATGCCGGTGGTGATAATGTATTTTCAACCTCTCTTGCCTTCTATTTCTCGCACAAATACGTCAAAAACAAATTTAACCTGCAAACCACTTTCGATGCCCGCTACGGTATCAACCGTATCAACAAAGAGAACTTTAAAAATGAAGATGCTTTCGTCTTCAACCTCAGTAGTTCTTGGGAAATAAATAAAAACTGGTCGTACGCCGCAACTTTCCAATATCGTAGCCAGTTCAGCAAAGGGTACAAATCACGTACAGACAATACCCTCGTATCGAACTTTATGGCGCCTGGTACCATCGCACCGGCTATCGGTTTTATCTATCGAAACAAAAAGGTCCCTTTGACCATCAATATTATGCCCGTCTCCGGTAGTGTTACATTCGTATTGGATACCGTACTGTCGAACCAGGGTGCATACGGCGTTAACCCTGGCGAAAAAAGCACTGGCGCTATCGGTGCCGCGTTGCAAATCGATTTCGAAAAGAGCTTCTGCAAAGACAAGATCTCTTATCGAACCTATTTTTACGCCTTCTCAAACTACAACACCAATCGTAACGCATACATCAACTGGAAAAATACCCTCAGTTTCAAAATATACAAATTCCTCACAGCCGAAGCCTTCTGCTCTGCTGTTTACGATGAGGCCGCCCGTACACCGGAACAACGGCAATGGCTGCAGTTGAACTACAAATTGGGTATTGGATTAGCCTACACATTCAAAAACAAATAGCGCTTCTATAAAATAAATGCTTGCGATCCGAAGTGCTTCATGCACTTGGATGCTGTCTGTCACAATTCCATAAACCATCTACTGATTCAGCGTTTGCAGGCAAAGTGTTGCAACCCGTGAAAGCTATGTACAAAAACAATAAATTCACTGTAATCCTACCGATGGTGGTAGCCGCTGCCATCGTAATTGGCATTTTGTTGGGAGGACTCGTATTCAAAAGTGCCTCCCCGATTCCGCGAAAAGGCAACCTTGCCGTCCCGGGAGGAGGCAAACTCGATATGTTGATGTCATTAATCGCCAATCGTTATGTGGATACCGTCTCTCTCGACTCCATCACGGAAAAGGCAATTCCCCTGATTCTCGATGAACTCGATCCCCATTCGGTCTATGTCCCAGCCAAAGATATGGCAGCTATGAACGAATCGCTCGACGGCGAATTCGATGGCATTGGCGTAATGTTCAACATGGCCACCGATACGGTAATCGTACTCAATGTGATTAACGCCGGTCCCAGTGCAAAAGCCGGTGTACTGGGAGGTGACCGTATCATCAAAATCAATGACACGGTGGTAGCCGGAGTCAAAATGTCACAAGACGAAGTAATGAAACGGCTGCGCGGACCTCGTGGAAGTCAGGTCAAACTGGGCATTCAACGAATTGGGGTCAAAGAGCTGGTGCCAATCACCGTAACCCGTGGTGTAATTCCGATCCACTGCATCAACGCAGCCTATATGATTACCCCTGAAATCGGCTATGTTGTCTTTGCTCAATTCTCGCGCACAGCCTATCGGGAATTAATGAATGCCATCTCATTGCTCCAGAGTCAGGGCATGAAAAAACTGATCCTCGATCTCCGTGGCAACCCCGGAGGATTCCTCGATCAGGCTATTGCCATTGCCAATGAATTTCTCCCTGCCAACCGAATGATCGTCTATACAGAAGAGCGTGGAGGCTTGCGCCAACACCAATTCAGCAACGGCAAAGGCAAATATCAAGATCTGGAGCTGGCTATTCTGGTCGATGAAAGCAGTGCATCTTCCAGCGAAATTTTGGCCGGTGCTCTGCAAGACAATGATTGCGGTACGATTATCGGTCGCCGTACGTTCGGCAAAGGATTGGTGCAGGAACAAATACCATTCTCGGATGGATCTGCAGTCCGACTGACCATTGCCCGATACTACACCCCATCGGGCCGATCAATTCAAAAACCCTACGACAAAGGAAGAGAAGCCTACAACAATGATCTGATCAACCGTTTCGAACATAACGAAATGTTCTCGGCCGATAGCATCCGCTTTGCTGACAGCCTGAAATTCCAAACGGTCGGAGGCCGAACAGTATATGGCGGAGGGGGTATTATGCCGGACAAATTTGTACCGGCCGACACGTCGGATATTACTCCCTATTTGCGAGAAGTGACCGGGCGTAACATTCTGTACCGTTTTACGATCGAATACGCAGATCGCCATCGTGACGAATTGAACAACATCACCTCTTTGCAACAGCTGCAAGCCTTCTTTGACAAAGATCCCAATCTCTTAGAAGAGTTTATCCGCTACGCAGCCAAAGCGGGTGTTGCCCCCAAAGCCGCACAGATTGCCAAATCAAAAGCGATCATTTTAGCCCAGATCAAGGCATACGTCGGACGTAACACTCCACTTGAGGACAACGCATTTTATTACGAACTGCAGGATATAGACAACACAATACAAGAGGCAATTCATCTACTCAGTCAGCCCGAGTCTATGCCTACGTCCGCTCAGGACTCAACCGGCACACAACATTAATACTGAAACTGTACAAATAGATCGGGCAAACTCATGCTCACAGCGTACATTATAACAAACGCTACACACATAAGTTCATAATAGTATAAATGCAGATAGTATCTTGATCCAAAGCCAAAACAATAAAAGCTCCGGAAGTGTCAGACCTCCGGAGCTTTTATTTTCGCACTATCTATCATTAGAAATATTCACATTACTAATCTTTAGAGCCTTCATTAATTAGTTCCAAATGCTGAGGCTGTTGAATTCTATTGCTATTAATCACTGCAAACGGTTCCAACTATAGATCACAGTCTCTTTTGTAGAAGCCATATTGAAAAACAATCTCTTTGAGAAGGTCAAAAGGTTCACCGACGAAAACTTACAAACCATAAATCAGATAACCGGCTACCCCTGCCAGACAAATCACTAAAATAGGACTCATTTTCTTGATCGAGGCGATGAATGCCGCAATCATAATAGCCCAACTATACCAATCAATAAAGGTGTCCGGAGTAAGCAGCAGCAGTGTCGCCGCAAGAATCATCGCCACCACCATCGGCAACATGCCGTACATGGCATCCTGCACATAACGGTTGTTGTGCAATTTCATGTAAAATTTGGTGATCAACAACATGATGGTCAACGAAGGCAAACTCACCGCAAACGTAGCCAACAAAGAGCCCCAAATATTGCCGGTAACGGTATAACCCACATAGGTGGCACTGTTAATGGCAATCGGTCCGGGTGTCATCTGGGAAATCGCTATAATATCGGTCAATTCACTGTTGGTCAACCAATGGTGACGAACCACAATCTCATTGTGAATCAAGGCCAGCATGGCATAACCGCCCCCAAAACCGAAAAATCCGATCTTTAAATAAGAATATAATAGTTGAAGATATATCATATTGTAACCGATCGATCAGTGTTTAACAATTAGGCTTTGCCGACGATTTTTCAGGGGAATCGGTCGGGTTCTCAATCAACGGCACCTCAGCATCGGCAGTGTTTACCGGTTGTACCGAATCAATATCCTGCACCGAACCGGGAGCAGTCGGTTTTTGCCCCGTCTTCTCCAGTTCACGACGCAATCGCCACCATCCCCAGGCAATTCCGCCCAATGCCCCGAAAATAATGAGATAGACCGGCGAAATGGAGAAATACCACACCAGAAATGCAGCCACAACAGCCAATACGCCACGCTTCCAGCCTAACCCCTTCGAGAATCCGAACACAGGAGCCAACATCAGCGCAACTACTGCCGGACGGATACCCTTAAACACCGCTGCCACCACATGGTTGTCACGAAAAGAGTGCAGATAGATGGCAATAATCAGAATAATAACAAAGGAGGGAAGAATAATCCCAAATACCGACAGCGCAACGCCCCGATACCCTTTGACACGATAGCCGACAAATACCGCCGTATTGAGGGCCAACGGACCCGGTGCCGATTGCGCCAGGGTCAGCAGTTCGAGAAATTGATCTTCAAGAATCCAGCCTTTACGAACCACCTCCCGTTGTACCAACGGAATCATCGCATAGCCTCCTCCAAAAGTAAAAAGGCCTATCTTGAAAAACGAATAAAAAAGAGATAACGATTCCCGCATGTTCCGACTATTTACGATACCGTCCCAACAGGGCCATCACTCCATGAATAAAGGTCAACGGATGCACCGGATTGCCCGGCACATAAAGATCCGGTTTAAAACGCTCCAAAAAACTGCGATTAAGCGCTGATGAGTTTGCAAAAACACCTCCGGAAAGAGCATCCGTACCGGCCAAAATCAACAGTTTAGGGGAAGCTATAGCATTATAAGCTATCTCTAAAGGTACCGCCATATTTTCTGTAATCGGCCCCGTGATCACCATACCATCGGCATGTCGGGGAGAAGCAGTAAACTCGATACCATACCGGCCAAAATCAAAATTGACATTCATCGTTGCATTGAGCTCCATCTCGGTCGAGTTATCCCCTCCGGCCGAAACCTCACGAAGCCGCAATGATCTGCCAAAACAACGTCGAATCTCGCTGCGAACCAACTTTTCATCCAGCGTAATGGCACTTGGAGAGTGCTCACTGATACAGAGTCGTTCAAGATCATTGGTGGCCAAACAATAATCCGGTGTAAACCGAATAGCTTGTGGATAACGTTTTGCACACTCGTTACAAAACAGACAACGATCAAGTCGAATAGTCAGAGGTGCTGCCGTAATCGCTTGGGTTGGACACAACTGCTCCAACTCTGCGGCAACAGCTTCCGACACGCCGGGAGCAATCTCCGGCCGTCCACGGAATGTTTCGGGTAATTCAACCGCCTTCAGGTCGGGAATGTACTGCCGACCATGACTTCGCAACACCTTGATTTTGGATAACACCATGACAACTATTTATGAATCCCTCTGCACGCTACAAATCGTGGCCGCAATAGGAGAGATTGAAACTCTTGTTACAAATCGGAAAATCTGAAATGCCGATACCACGCACCGAAAGCGCCAAAGCGGTCCAGTTATGTACCGATGGATCGACAATTTTGTAAGCCTTCACTCGGCCCTCCGGATCAGTCAATGCCACGTGACAAATCTCGCCACGCCATCCTTCAACCAACGAAAAGGCCAATCTATCGGAAGCCAACTTCATGCCATAATCGGGCTGGCAACTTACTCGACTTTGATTTTCGAGCAGATTGAGCATCGTGCGAACATGTCCCATCGACTGCACCGCTTCACGCATGCGTACCTTCAAACGGGCATACACATCTCCGGAGGTCTCTACCACCGGATCGTGTACCAACAAACTGCCGTAAACATGACCGGTATGGGAACGCCTGAGGTCCCGTTCGAGGCCTGATGCACGGGCTGCCATCCCTACAGCACCGATCCAATGCGCCTGAGCTCGCGTCACCACGCCGCAATCCTCGAATCGGGCCAACACGGACGAACTGTTCTCCAATGCATAGACCACCTCCGCATAACGGCGCTCCACCTCATCGAGGTTTTTACGAATCAGCGCCGCTATCTCCGAAGTTAACGGATAGTGGGTTCCGCCACACCGAACCAGCCCCTTAGCAAAACGGTTACCACACCAACGCTGCGTCGTATTGATGACGATTGTCCGCAAAGCCTCACACGACACCTGTCCCAACTGGAATCCAATATCCATGCACAAAGCTCCCGTATCAGCCAAATGCAGAGCGATACGCTCCATCTCCAAAGCAATCGTCCGTTCAAGCTCTAAACGTATTCCGACGGGTTCAGCTCCTGTCACCGCATGAAGCGACTCTACCACCCCGGCATAAGCCATTCCATGGGCTGCGGCGCTATCTCCGGCGACTCCTTCACACAACAACGATTGACGCAACAGATTCGGTGTCTCGCGAATCAGCCGTTCAACCCCTCGATGCTGGAAGCCCAATACGATCTCCAAGTGGATGATCTGTTCACCGTTGCAGATAAAACGGAAACAGCCCGGTTCGATGATCCCAGCATGAATCGGTCCTACGTTCACCTCATGCAACGCTTCGCCACGAATCGAATAGAAAGGATAGTTATTCAACTGTTTCGAGCGATCGGCTCGATCATGCGCAAAACGCAACGGTTTTGCCCACGGATGGTCGATATAACCCACTCCGAACTGTTCGATGAGCTCTCTCTCAAAAGGATGGACAGCCGGATAACGTGCTGTCAACGACGGAATCAGCTCCTGTTTATCCTGACTATCTGGAGTTCGGGACACTTGGTCTTTCCCGTATCCTTCAAGAAGACAGGAGACGATCATCACCTCTCCCGAAGCGTCATCCAACATCAAGCAGTAGAGCCGCAGCGCATCCGATTCAGGCACTCCGAAATAGGAGGCGATATGGCAACTCTCCCGCTCCAAAGCCCGATAAAGCTGCTGAAAGAAATCCGCATACGGCAATACAGGAATCTCCTCTTGCAGAACACTTCCCTGCCAACCGGATATTTTGAACCACTTATCCATTCGAAACTTAAAAAGCTGTTACAGCGTGAATAATCTCTATCAAAAAAGGAGGTTGGACGATGCCCAATACTGAAGCGATCACAATCAATCCCAACCCACACCACGTTACACTTCGATGTAAATGCGGTGCCTGAAGCGGTGTCCCCACAGGTTTAAAGCAAAGTTGCAGCACACGCGAGCAAAGGCTGTACATCACAAAACAGAGCAACAACGCCAAAACCACCAGCAACCACCACTGCCCCATCTGCACAATCTGCCGCAAAATAATCATCTCGGAGATAAAGAGGGCAGAAGGAGGGAATGCCAACAAAGAGACCCCACCCAACAACAGTGCAATGGCTCCGGTTCGATGCACCCGAATGTAGCCTCCAATACGGTTCATCCGATAACTGCCATAGATTTTACCGACTTGCCCCATCAGTACGAAAACACCCGATTTAATCAAGGCATGAGTGATGACCTGCAATACGGCAGCAAAAATAGCCGCACCGCCCACACCAAGTGCCACCACAGCTACACCCATACATTCGACAGTCGAATAGGCCCAGAAACGCTTGTAGTGGTTGGTCCGACGCAAATAGACCGCAGCAATCAACAGCGAGATCAATCCGGCAAGGATCAGTACATGTTTGAACCACTCGTAAACCGGCGAAACCACTGCCACCTCATACACTCGGAAAAAGGCGACAAAGCCGGCATTAACCAGTACGGTCGAGATGACGGCCGAGGCTGGAGCCGGTGCAGCGAAGTTTGCATCGACATCAATCGTATAGAGTGGAAAGATCTCCATTTTGCAACTGTACCCAACCAAGATAAACAAGAAAGCGATCTTCAGATAGAGCGGATTTCCCGAAGCCACCGTCCGCACGAGATTTGCGTAAGAGAGCTCGCCTCCTGCAGTCACCGTACTGAGCAGCAAGATTCCCAGATAGGCCACAGCGATCCCCAGCGAACAGACAAACACATATTTCCAGGTTGCCTCCAAACTGCGGCGATTCCGACGGTGATAGACTAATCCGGCCGTACAGAGCGTCGTCGCCTCCAAAAAGATCCAGGTCACTGCCACATTGTTGGCGAAATAGACTCCGGTCGCCGAGGTGCACAGTAACATCAACGAAATGTTGTAGAGCTTATACTGGCGCAACGACTCATTATCGAGATAAAAGTTACTTTGCACATAAGCGACCGCCGAGATTACCGACATCAGCACGAAAAATATCGTTCCCAACAGATCGAAGGTAAAAAACTGCAATTCGGTCCGGCCAATTCCCCACCCTACGACAAAGGCAGCAAACAGGATCTGTACGCCATAATAACAGGCTGCCGTCCAATGGGCAGCCTGACGGCTCTTGACCGCCACCACCACACCGGCAATCACGATCGACAACAGAAAAAACAGAAGTATCATCATGGCATCAATCCTTGATCGAGGTTAATGAATCAGAGTTGAAATCGTGGAGTCGCTGTCCGATCTTGCCCACAAACATGCCCAACATCAGCACACTCATCAAAATATCGAGCAAAATGGCAATGTTGATCAAATAGGGCATCTCCACACCGATCGCCATCGAGAAGAGAAAGACCCCGTTTTCGATCACCAAGAAGCCGACCAAATGGGAAAAGATACGCTTATGATTGACAATCAACAGCATTCCACTCAACAAGCCATAGAGAGCTACACCAAAAAAGACCCTATCAATCTGCGTATCGGCCAGGCAATAGGTGATCACGATACTGCACAACAGCGCCAACAGCGACAGCAACAACTGGTTAAACGTTGCCACCGAAGCGACATGTACGCGGTCTATACCGGTTCGACGGATAATGTTAGTCAACAATACCGGCACAATAATCGCCTTGAAAACCAGCGTTTCAGCCAAAATAAAAATCAATTCGGGCCAATCGATCGCATGAAGCCGGAACAGTGCTACACCCAACAAGAGCCACCCTTGCAATCCTACCAGTGCGGCGTAATGACGGAACCGCTCGACAATCGATAAATAGAGCAGCGTCACCACATACAATATAATCAATGCCAACAACATGATTTATCCAATCTCTACATGATTCAACAACAGATAACCGATGACAAACGCCACGAGTGCGACAGCCAAAATCGTCACGATGTAGGTGGTATTGCGAGCCATTCGGCTGCGGGCCAAAAGAGACTCGACAACGCCGATAGCGACACCAACCACCAAAGCCACCACAACCACCAACAACGTATCCCACCAGAGTACCGACACCAATGCCGAAGCTGCCAAAACCGCCAACAGCCCCGTTTTGATCCAGCCAGCTAACGTAATCAACGCCATATCGAATCCACTATAATCCAAGACCATGGCTTCGTGGATCATGGTCAATTCAAGGTGCGTGCGGGGATCATCCACCGGAATACGTCCGGCCTCAACCAACAGGGCTTTGAACAGGGCGTACATCAACAACACCATGGCCACTACCATTTCGGTTGTTCCACCACTAATGCCGGCAAACACTTGTGAAAACGAGAGGGTTCCTGAAACCAGCGCCAGAGTGCCCACTACCAAGAAGAGTGCCGGTTCAAGCAGCGCACCGTAAAGGGCTTCACGACTGGCCCCCATACCGTCGATACTGCTACCCGTCTCCATAGCGGCCAAAATCAACATGACCCGACCCAAGGCCAACAGGTAACAAAAAAGCACCACATCGCCGTTAAACGAGATCACCGCCCGAAAGTCCCCCACAGGAACCAACAACAAGGCCACTAAAGTCGAAGCCAAATAGACTACAGGCGCCAAACGAAACACCAATCCGGTTGTGGGACTGTATATGGGCGTTTTGTGCATCAGGGCTCCCAACCGCGTGATATGCTGAAAAAAGGGAGCTCCTTTGCGACCGCTGAGCAGGGCTCGTGTCCGAACCACCACTCCGGGTAGCATCAAAGCAACAAACAGGCTTAATATCAAACTCATATTTTTATTCAAGCATCATTAACGAGAGTAACTTTCCTCCCTTACCTGAAGGCAAAACAATAGTTACCCTCTCTCGGATTTATATCAGGTTCAAAGCTGTCAACACAAAGATCAAAGCCAGGAACAACAACGCATACAATATATAGTGGTCGATACGTCCCGTACGGAAAACGACTAATTTGGCATTGATCCGTCGCAACAGATAGCTCCACCATTGGGCAAACAGTGAATCGAGCCGATCTTTGTGACGAACGTCAAAATTGTGTTCGGTAGGGAAAATTTCATCGGTATCGATACGGGCCGGATCCAATCGGTTGCTGATCATCCGCTCCGATATTCGTCCGAGTCCTTCACTGAATGATTCACCGCTGTACTGCATATGCGAAGTGACCGCCGTAAAACCGCAATTCCATGTAGGCGATGCAGTTTCTGGACGTCCTTTGATGATACGACACCTCACAAACCACAAAACGATGATCAGTACCAACAACAGTCCCACTCCGAGACTCAGCGGACCGAAACATCCCGAAAGGAACGTCTCACCCATCGTTGGTGATACCCCTACGGTCGGCGCCAAAGCTCCGAAACCATCGGAGAGTCCCACAGCCAAACCACTTACCCAGCGCAATGCAAAGAGAGGAACCAGACCTACAATCAGAATACCAGCCAAAGGCAGGGCCATAGCGATCAACATCGGGAGAGAAACTTCATGGGCATGGTCAGCCTCCTCAGCACGAGGTATTCCGGAGAAGACCACACCATAAAGTTTGGTGAAGGCCATGACCACCAATCCACCAATAAGCGCCAAAAAGATCATACCGACCAGAGCCACAATGGTTACCGAACCATTGGCAGCCACACCCTGCAACAGTCCCCGATAGATCAAGAATTCCGAAACGAAACCATTGAACGGAGGCAGTGCACAGATCGCCAACATACCGATTAAAAAGAGTACGGCCGTGATGGGCATTTTTTTGCCCAGACCGCCCAATTTGTCAAGCGATGTCGTGTGGGTGGCCGAATAGATATTGCCCGCTCCCATGAAGAGCAGAGATTTGAAAAAGGAGTGGTTCAACGTATGCAGCAAGGCTCCGGCCATGCCCGCCAAATAGATGGTCGAGCTACCACAGGCTCTTCCCAACAGAGCCGTTCCCAACCCAATAAAGATAATTCCGATATTCTCGATGCTGGAATAGGCCAACAACTTCTTCACATCGTTTTGCAGGGCGGCCAAAATGACACCCCACAGACCGGTTACCGCTCCCACACCCAGCAAAATCAAACCGATGGTCATCAAGTTCGAATCAATTAACGAGAGAACTCGCATCACGCCATAGACTCCGGTTTTGATCATCACGCCTGACATGAAAGCCGAGATATGTGCCGGAGCAGCCGGATGTGCCTCAGGAAGCCACACATGCAGCGGGAAGATACCCGCTTTCATGCCGAATCCAATCAGGAACAGCACGAACAGCAACACAACATTACCGCCCTGGACTCCGAAATGGGCAATTGAATCAAAGGTGGCCGGCAGTCCATTAGCAGAAAGTACGACGAAGGCGACCAGCAGGAACAGGAAACCGATGTGCATCAGCAACAGGTAGCTCAATGCGGCTCGGCGCACCTCCTGACGTTCGGCATCGAACAAAATCAGCACAAACGAGGAGAGCGTCATCACCTCCCAAGCGAACAGGAACCCGAAAGCATCCCGCAGCGTAACCACCAACAGCATTGAGAGGTACAACACACTCAAACAGAAGTAGTGTAACGAAATCTGCGCCGGTGATTTTTTTTCAAGATAGGGTTTCAGGTACCCCCGCGCATAGATCATCACCGATACGGCAGCAATCGACAACATCACCATAAAAAAGGCCGACAGCGGATCACTCATGCCGTATTGCAATCCGAAAACTACGTTGTACCCGCTATCATAAAAGCGCTCGCCGTTATGGGCAAAGACATCGATTGCCACCCATAGCGCCGATACAACGCCCAGCGACACAACACATAGTGTGGTCAACCATTTGTACGCCAACGGCACGACAAATACCGCCAACGATAACAGCATCAAAGCAATGACAAGTTCAACGAACATCGTTTATCAGTTGTTCAGTGTGGATTCATTAATAAAGGCTACATCTGCGACTGTCGTAACCGCAGCCGTTTCGGTCCGTAAGCGGCTATGGCCCAGAGAAACATTCTCAAAACCGTATTGGTGTGCCAATGCGATCTCTTCGGGCGAAAAATCCCCCTCCGGACCAATCAGCACCATCGTCCGACTTGCCGCCGGAACCAGTTTGCCGATATACTGACGTGGCATATCCTCTTCACAATGGGCAATCAACTTAACCCCATCAAAAGGCTGAGCAACCAACTCCCGAAACGGAGTCAGCGCATCAATCACAGGATGATAAGCTTTCAGGGATTGTTTCATGGCACTGGTGGCCACCTTTTCGAGACGGTCGGTTTTGAGCACCCGACGCTCACAACGATCGGTCAACAACGGAACGATCCGATCGACACCGATCTCCGTCGCCTTCTCGACAAACCATTCAAAACGATCGCTATTTTTGGTGGGCGCAACCGCCATCACCAACTCATAACTGCGGCGACCATATTCGGACCAGCGTTCACGGATCTCCACGCGGCAATGTTTGGGCGAGGCCTCGACAATCTCTGCCCGACATAACAGACCACGTCCATCGGTCAAATGGAGCGAATCTCCCTCCGTCAACCGTAAAACCCGTACACAATGTTTGGACTCCTCTTCCGTAAAAAGATATGTACCGGTATCCGTATCGAGGTCCGGCGCATAGAAAAGTTGCATGGGCCGAGGATTTTATCTAATTTTATCAGCGAAATTTGCACTGCAAAGATACAACAACAAGCTGTACTTATACGACAATTTCTCAGACAATATGAAAAAATTATCCGCACTGATCCTAATCGCTACGGCCATGGTCACTTTTACCGGATGCAAAAACAGCTCCCAGACTGCCAATCCGCTGCTCGAAACCTGGAACACTCCATTCGGAGTTCCACCTTTCGACCGGATCAAAGCCGAACATTTCAAACCTGCTATCGAAGAGGGTATTCGGCAACACAACGCCCAAATCGACTCGATCGTTAGCAACACAGAGATCCCCTCTTTCGCCAACGTAATTGAGGCTTTGGACCGCAGCGGTCAAACCTTGACCAACGCCTACACCACCTTTTCGCTGCTGAATGCTGCCGAAAGCAATGCACAAATGCAGGCATTGGACATGGAGTTATCTCCGATGGTTTCGGCACACTTTGACAACATCTATCTGAATGATCGCCTGTTCAACAAAGTCAAAGCTGTTTACGATCAACGGGATCAAATTACCGACCCACAACAAAAACGATTAACTGAACTGATTTACGACCGTTTTGTTCGGGCAGGAGCACTGCTGACCCCAGAGCAAAAAAACGAACTCAAACAGGTCAACGAACAACTCTCAACCCTCGGCGTACAGTTCAGCAACAACCTGCTGGCTGACAACAATGCCTTTACGCTGGTAATCGACAACCCAAATGATCTGAAAGGTCTGCCCACATCGATCCAAACCGCAGCCAACACCGAGGCCTTGAACCGCAAAAAAGAGGGTGTTTGGATTTTCACACTCAGCAAACCGAGCCTGATTCCGTTCCTCACCTACGCTGATAATCGTGAATTGCGTGAAAAAATGTACAAAGCCTACCTCGAACGTTGCAGCCATGGTGACAGCTCAGATAACAGCAAAATCATCAATCAGATCGTCAAATTGCGTCTCGACAAGGCTAAGCTCTTGGGGTATCCTTCATACGCAGCATTGGCATTGGATGAAGAGATGGCCAAAACCCCGGAAAACGCCTATGCTCTGCTCGACCAACTTTGGCAACCCTCACTCGAACTGGCCAAGAAAGAGCTCGAAGAGATGAAAGCCATCAAAAAGGCCGAAACCGGTGACGACAACTTCGAATCGTGGGACTGGTGGTATTACGCAGAAAAGGTGCGCAAACAGAAATATGACCTCAACGAAGAGGAGTTACGCCCCTACCTCTCACTAAGCAATGTATTACAAGGCATTTTCCAGCTCAGTAACCGGCTTTGGGGAATCACCTTCCGTCCGGTATCGGTTCCGGTTTATCATCCGGAGTGCGTAGCCTATGAAGTGTTAGACAAAGATAACAGCCACTTGGGCATTCTCTATTTCGATTTCTATCCACGTCCCGGCAAACAGGGTGGCGCTTGGTGTGGAACTTACCGGGATGCCCACTACGAAAACGGGAAGCGTGTCGCTCCCGTAGTTACGATCGTAGCTAATGTCAGCCGTCCTGCAACCAAAAACGGCGTGGCATTGCTCAATCTCGACGAGGCAGAAACCCTCTTCCATGAGTTTGGTCACGCTCTGCACAGCCTCTTCTCTCAAGTCAAATACACCGGACTGGCAGGCGTTGAGCAGGATTTCGTCGAGTTGCCTTCACAGATCATGGAGAACTGGGCTTTTGAGCCTGCGATGTTGCGCATGTACGCCAAACACTACCAGAACGGCGCCCCCATGCCGGAAGACCTGATCGAGAAGATCCGTCGCAGTTCACTGTTCAATCAAGGATTTACCACCACCGAGCTGTTGGCTGCATCGCTTTCCGACCTGGACATCCACACCATTACCGAATACCAACCGATCGATCTGAACCGCTTTGAAAAACAGATGCTCAACGAAAAACGGGGATTGATGCCGCAAATTGAACCGCGTTACCGTTACCCCTACTTCTCACACATCTTCGGCGGCGGATACGCAGCCGGTTATTACAGCTACATCTGGGCCGAAGTATTAGACAAAGATGCCTACCAGGCCTTTGTTGAAAGCGGTGACATCTTCGATCGCCCGACTGCTGAATCGTACCGCAAAAACATTCTGGAACGCGGAGGCAGCGAGCCCGGTATGGAGCTTTACAAAAAATTCCGTGGCCACGAACCCGATATCAAACCGTTGATGGCCGGTCGTGGATTGATCGAGGTGGAGACCGACTCCACCGCTGTGCGTCCTGCGCCAGTCGATACGGCTGCACGCAATGCCTCGATCCGTCGCATTATCGGAGAGATCGACACCACTGCAAAATAGGCCTTTTGCGACCGTCACCGTACGGTAAATTCCAATAAAGAACAATCAAATACGCCCTGCAATTCATGTGGATTGCAGGGCGTATTATTTAATCCGGCACAGCAGATTACAATTCAACAAATCACTTCACACAACATATCCATGCAAACGGGGCCGATCAAACACGAACACTTTAGCACAAAACAACAATTTACACAATTCTGATTTGCATCTTAGAGTCCGGGAACTAGAATTAATTTTTCATAAAACAACCTATTGCATACGTTTACAAGCCTCTGAAATTGAAACACAACCCCACTTCGCATACATTAAATCACCTTGCGCCCATTTCCCTAATACATGCCTATCCACTTCTAATAATAAAGGGAGAGCAGACTTGACTGTCTGCTCTCCCTTTCCATTTTATTATCGTCTTTACGACAATGACGAGAACACCCGCATACAGGTGCTCTCATGCAAATATATTTCCTATTTGGTTGCGTCGTTTTGAACCAACTCTACCTTACCCAAATTGAGGGATTTCACACCCGCCAACTGACTCTTCGCATCGCCTACAACCACAATAACCATATCATCAAAGTTCAAATCTTTGGCAATGACCTCTTTCGCCTGATCCAAAGTCATCGCTTTCAGTGTCTGCACGCGTTGCATCTGGTAATCGTCTGCAAGATCATATGCATTGATCATGCGCAACATGCCGAGCAAAGCCTTAGGTGTCTCAAACGAGCCATACATCGTCCGTAAGATCGTCTCACGGGTCTGATCCAAAAACTCCTGTGAATAGAGGTTGCCATAACCCGACAAAATATCACGGAACAATGCCAACGACTCTTTGGTCACCGTAGCCTGAACACTCGAACGTGCCGCAAAATAGTTATTGTACAGCCCTTGCGTAAAATTAGAATAAGCTCCATAGGTATAACCGTGCTTCAGACGCAGGATGTCAAACAACAACCCTTGCGAGCTTGCTCCCAACTTGTCGTTTACCACAACTGCCGGATAAGCGTCTGCTGCTTTGATCGACATAGACGATTTTCCAATCAAAATGTATGACTGACGAGCTCCCGGATAATCGATGAAATAGAGCTTACTCTCCGGTTTCCACTCCGCAGAGGCAAGATACTCAGTAGAAAGATTTTTCACCTCTTTGGCCTTCCAGTTTTTCTCCAACGATGCCAACGAAGCAACCACCTCTTTCTGGTCCAAACCTCCTACAAAACTCATCTTAGCCACAGAAGGTGACAGATGGTTCTCATAGTAACTCTTCACATCATCCAATGTCAACGCTGACAGAGTCTTCTCTGTACCATCCGCAGCAAAACTCAAAATCGACGAAGGCCCAAAGAGAAGACGACGGAAATAGAGCTGAGCAATCATATCGGGCTGGGTCAGATTGTAGCGCATATCGTCGAGCATACGGCTCTTCACCTGTTCAAATGAAGCCGTATCCCAACGCGGATGTAACAACATCTCCTCAACCAAAGCCATCACCTGAATATAATTCTTCTTCAGGCAGCTGCCCGACAATACCATACTCTCGATACCCGACTGGAATGAAAGCTGCGCTCCAAGTTGACCGATGGCCTCTTCCAATTCAGCAGGCGTCTTGTCAGCCGTACCCTCGTTGAGCATATTGGCCGTCAGCGATGCCAAACCTGCCTTCTCTGGCGTATCGGTCAGCAAACCATGGCTCAACTCGATCGTAAAGTTAACCAACGGCAACTCATCGTAAACCAATCCGCTGACCTTCATTCCGTTGCTGAGCGAATCATTCCAAATCTTCGGGAGGTTCAACTCCGGAGTGTTGGACAACAAAGCAGGCTCAACACTGCGATCAAACGACGACGGTGTACGTTCATACGGATCATCAACAATAGCTCCACTCTGAGAGTTCAATTCCTGCTCCTCGATCGACTCCTGATCCACAACCGCCGGTACCGAACCGGTCAGTACCAAAGCCGATTCACCTGTCGGCACAATACTGAGTCCCAGATAAGGCTTATTCTTGATATACTTGTTGTAAACCCGCATCACATCCTCAGGGGTCACAGCCTGATACTTCGCCAACTCCTTCAACGACCGGTCAGGAGCGCCACCAAAGATATTATTCAAAGCCATATTCTGGGCTTTGTCCAGATTCGAAACAAAGTTGTTGTAGAGTCGGGTCTCCTCCATGGTCTTGTAACGTTCGAGATCTTTAGGATCAATCCCCTCCTTCTCAAAACGTGCCAATGCCTCCTGATAACCCTCATAGACATCATTCAGATTAACTCCAGGGAAGGTAGTCGCAATCAGGCGGATCAATCCGGTAATCTCCATCTGGCTGTTCACCATATAGACATTCGGAACCAATTTACGCTCCTCTACCAACACCTGATAAACCGGTGATTTTTTATCCCCAGCCAACAGATTACACAAGAAGTCGAGTGCATATCCATCCTCATTGTACATCTCCACGGACGGATAACCCAAAACAATCATCGGTGCATTGCAGAACGGATCCTCATACGAAATACGTTTGGTCGAATCCAACGTGACGTTCTGTACTTTCGGAGTCTCTGGCTTCGGACGTGCCGGAATCTCTCCAAAATATTTTTGAACCAACTCTTTGGTCTGCGCCTTGTCAAAATCTCCGGCAATTACCAACGTAGCATTGCTCGGGGTGTAATATTTGTTGTAAAACTCCTTGACATCCTCTACGGTCGCACTGCGCAAATCGGGAATCTCTCCAATCACCTCCCAACTGTACGGGTGGCCCTCCGGGAAAAGATTTTTATCCAACAATTCACTCATCAAACCATACGGTGCATTCTCATATTGACGTTTCTCGTTGGAAACCACATCAATCTCTCGCTTCAAGCCCCCTTCGGTCACCGTATTAATAAAATACCCCATACGGTCCGACTCCATCCACAAAATCTTTTCAAGTGCATTGCGAGGTACCGATTCAAAATAGACAGTCATATCGTTGGCTGTCCAGCCATTGAATGTTCCTCCCATCTCATTAATCTTTTGGAAGAAAGCATTGCGCGGCAAATTCTCAGAACGCTGGAACAACATGTGCTCAAAAAAGTGCGCAAACCCCGTTTTTCCCGGTTTTTCACGGCTGCTTCCCACATGATAGGCAATCGCCATCGATACCGTCGGGTCCGAATGATCCTCATGCAAGACCACCTCAAGGCCATTGTCCAACGTATATTTTTCATATTGCAGAGAAACTCCATCCTGCTCTTTACAGCCACTTAAGCCTGCTATCATCGTAGTCATCAATAATGGATAAAACAATGTTCTTTTCATATATACAGTTTTTTGATTGTCGAAATTTACGATTTTTTATTCAAAACAACGACCTTGCCCCCAAAATATTCGGAATCAACCTGTATCCTCAAAAAAATAGGGAATCGATGGAGACTCCAAATACCGCACTGAGCCCACTTTCACAATACAACAATACTCGTAGTTTCGGCACAGTACCCGGTCATGAACCAGGACAATCATCATCCCATAGCCCCGCTGCTGCAGTCAAGCTATATGAGTATTGGTGCATGCTGATTGCATACTCATTTCGGCATAGAGATCCTGCATGCTTGATCGGAGTTATGGGAGAAAAAGCGATAGGGGGTTAGGAAAGAAAAAGCAATAGCGTTTAAGGGTACCCTGAGATCAATAAGATCCTAAAACCAAAATCCAAAACAACACCCGAAATTACAGGGCACAGCTTAATACAACTTAATCGATACTACCGAAACTGGACGAAACGTCGTGGGGTAAGTGCCGGATGAATAAGACCGATATATTGTCATTACCCACTGCCCGGTTGGCTGACCGTACAAGCTCTCTGGATACGCTATTGCTATCCCGATCCCTGTTTCGTTCAATGACTTTCCGGATTCGCTTGGCAGACAACTCTTCATACAACCCGTCAGAACACATCAGATAATAGCGGTCTGCTCGAATCGGAATGCCTACTGCACAAGTGTTCACATAAAGTTCGTTGGATTTGCTTCCCAAGGCATTGATGATCGCCCTCCTCAACGGATGCCGTTTGGCCTCGCTGGCCGTAATCTCTCCATCTGCAAGCAGCATATTGATATAAGAGTCGTCTTCCGTTATCTGCTCTAAGCGTGAAGGGTCACCGACATAAAGCCGGCAATCCCCAGCATGACCATAATAAAGCGTATCACTTTGGATGATTGCGACTAAACAGGTTGTAGCCATTCCACTAAGCAGAGAGTCTGAGGAGGCTTTTTCCCGGACTTTTCGATCTGCATAAGCAAATGCAGCCGTAAGTTGCCGGTTGATCTCCATTAAGCCACAACCTACACCTTCGCTTTCGAGGTATTCCCTTACTGCCGCAAACGCAGTACGAGAAGCGGTACTGCCTGCGGCAGATCCGCCTACACCATCACACACGACACAAACCGTATTTCGACCAATCGTAAAGAGGCCGCAAGTATCTTCGTTCTCCGGATTCACCCTTCCACGATCTGTACAGGCACCTATATCATAGGACTTATCGCGTTCCGAAATACCATTAGCACTGGATGGACCCCAATTCAAGATCATGCACAGAAGAGCTGCAATAGCGAATCTGTTTTTGTCGAGAATAGATTTCATCGTTTGGACATGTTAAGCCGTTCCATTCCCAAAGATAGTCTTTTCTTCATCACAATCCTTTCGAAACAATGTTACGTTTTCAGATGACCTCTTCGGAGTGTGTCCCTTGAATCGGGAGAGCATACATGTCAGGTTTCAGCTGCGCGGACTCTATCCGGCAACACAAAAAGAGTAAAGCCTTCAAGTTCGTAAACTTGAAGGCTTTAGCTTTATGAACCTTTCAGGTCATCACTACGGACGAAGAATCATCTCTCCGCACCCACGACCTGGGTTATCAAACACTACAACTCTTTGATACGAATGTTGCGGAAATGTACCTCTGAGCCATGGCCCAGGAATCCGATATGGCCCTTTTCGTTGAGCAAACCGGGATGCTCGCGATGGTCAACCGTTTCCGTACCGTTTTTGCTGGCTTCGGCAATGTCACCATCAACGATCACCTCACCATTCAAGATCACCTTGATGTGAGTTCCTTTGGCAATCACCTCCTCATAATTCCACTCTCCTATCTTCAGCTTGGCCCGTTTGGCAGCAATCACACCGTAAACAGATCCGTGAACCTGATACGGAGCAATGTTCTTATAAATCGGAGCATCATGATCCAAAATCTGCAACTCCATACCTACATAAGCAGCATCACCTTCGGTCGGGGTACGAATACCCAAACCATTGTTGGCTCCCGGAGTCAGTTTGAATTCAAAACGGAAAATAAAGTCCTTATACTCGTCGCGTGTATAAAGGTTTCCACCATAGCTTCCCTTATGAGGAATCAACGAAATCATACCGTTGTTATTCACATAGTCACGTGTATTGCCGATCCACTCGTGCATATTCGTACCGTCAAACAGCACTTTAAAGCCCTCTTTTTCCTCTTCCGGAGACAGACGGAAAGGTTCTACACTCGGCAACTCGTTGATGTACAAATTACGGAAATCTACACGTGAACCATGTGCCTGCAATTCGATCTGCTCAATGGCCGGAATCGGCTGAGAACGATCCCAGAAATTCTCCATAATCACATTGTCAACCACCTGTTCGCCATTCAACCATACACTCACACGGTCACCCTGCATACGAATAAACATCGTATTCCATTGACCAAGCGTATTATCTGCCACATGAGATGGTTTGCTTTCATTAACCTTATTGTTGTACAGACCGCCTGAACCTACCTGTGCACCTACATTACGACGTGCAGTGTCCCAAATCTGAACCTGAGGATTACCGCGCAAATAGATACCTGCATCCGGCTCCTTACCATTGGGATCCAAACGCCAATCTACATACATCTCAAAATCACGGTACTGTTTCTCGGTACAGATGTTGTCGTAACCGGTACCCACATAGCTCAAAATACCATTGCCAGCTTTCCAGTCACGATGCATCATCTCGTCTGCCACCTGCTGTTTGGCCGCCAACTCTTCGGCACTCATCGCCGCACGTTTGACAGGATTCTCAACCATACCTTTCCATCCGGTCAGATCCGTACCGTTGAACATCGATACGAAACCTCCCTCTGGCATCGATTTGATATGTTTCTTTACCTCCTCAACCTGATAACGCTGATCCGGATTGGTACTCAACTCAACGGCACGGGTCAACAGATCCACTACAACCGGACCATAAAGATCCTTGCGTTCCAAAGCCGTATGATAAATGGCATTCACTGCTGCCTGCTGAACTTGTGAATCAGAATCATCCAGATATTTACCCGCCAGAACCATACCTTGTAAGGTCTTGGTATTGCGCATACGATTGAGTACGGCAATCTTCATCGCCGGAGTGCGAGCCAAATTCATGGCTTCGGTCAACATGATCTGTTTGATCTCAGGTGTCTTATCTGACATCTCTACTAACTGTGCATAACCGTCAATCGCCTTTTCAGCCATCGCCGTATCATCTGATCCTGCAATCTTGTATAACATCTCGGCACCGTCAAGGGTTTTCCATGCCAACAACGCCTCCAATACCTGCTGACGAGCTGCCGCATCTCCAGACTCGAAACCATCCGTTACAATCTGCAATGCCTCGGGTGTGCTGATCGATGCCAAAACCACATAATAATTGGGGGCAACTTCGGGATTCAGTTTCATGCGCTCTTTGATTGCCGCCATACGCTCCTCCACAGGCAGCGTACTCTGAGCCTCGATCAAAGCGGCACGCGCCTGATCCAAGTCAGATCCTGAAGCAGACTCTACCAACGGATACAAAGCTGCGATATTAGCCGATGTCACCACCTTGGGCAAAGCTGCATAAGCCGCTGCAACTACATCCGGATTGCTGTTGCCAATCATCTCCAACACCAATCCTGCATACGCACTCGAACGACGTGCACCCAAAATCGAGAGGGCCTCCACCTTACCTGCGTCACATCCGGTCCGAACCACATCAGCCATCAATGCATCTACTGGATGGCTGCTGGCCAATAAACACTCACGTGCCTCTGCACGGACTTGATCAGAGGTATTGGCATCTCCCAAGAGCGAAGCAATCACAGGCATAGCCTCCTGAGATTTCAATCGAATAGCCGCCCACATGGCTGCCGTACTCAACTCCTCATTTTCATTACCAATATAGGGTAAGATAGCCGGCAATACAGATTGTGCATCATGCAAACCGAGGAAATTGATGATATCTACTTTTGTTTCGGGTTTCGCCTTTTTCAACTCTTTAGCCAAAGCTGCCAATACCGACTCATTCAGATAGGGCTGTAAAAATCTCAAAGCCGCATTGCGATATGCACGGTCCTTGCTTTTAAGAGCCTTGAGCAACGATGACATAGCTTTGTCTCCCAAGGCTTGCTGGCTAGCATACAGAGCCGCAATATCCGTTACCGGAGCATTGAAATGTACCGTTACAGGGGTCGGTCCTGCCACTAAAGCACGAGCTGCAGGAGTTCCAATGGCTACCAAGGCACAACGTGCCGGATCACCCAACTCCTCATCCTGGAGGTAACCTCCCAGCAACTCTACACTCTCATCCCCGCCACAACGTTGCAACAAACGGATCAAATAGGCCTGAATCACCGGATCATCACTCTTCTGCAATGCACGTCCCACACCTTCAGCAAAGGTCAGACGAGCCTCTTCCCGTCCGGGCGCAGAGACATAGGCGGCCCATCCTGAAAGAGCATAATTGACCGCCTTATTATTGGTATCGTCGAACATGGCTGTCAACATATCAACGCCTGAAGCTCCGGTCGATACCAGATCATCCATCAGACGATTAAATTCGGCCTGATCGCGTGCAGGCATCAATCCCAACGCATCAGAAACCTTCGTAGAGGCCGTGCGACCTGCTGCAGTTTGAGCCTGTACCCCAACCGCCATCAGCAACATGGCCAATCCAAGCAATATTTTTTTCATGGTTTTGTTCATTTTTCGGTTTGCAATCGGATTAAATACTCCATGGATAACGCATTGGTTGATCGATCAAACGATTGGCAGCATCGTCATCAACGAAGAGCAGCTTCTCGGGATCGAACTTGAGGTTACGTCCCAAACGCAAAGCTACCACAGCCATATTGACAATGGTCGAAGAACGGAACGCATTGTCCTCATTCAACGCAAACTGCTGACGATTACGGATACACTCCATGAAGTCCGTACGCTGTGGCAGCGGATCCGGGAACTCTGCCAGCTTCTTCTCCCAATCGGGAATATCGCATACGAAATTGGGATAAACCTTACCATTAGGACCTTCGATATATGGGTCATTCGGACTGCCATTATCCTCTCCGTAGAGAATAATCTGACATCCATCATCGTAAGTGAACACGATCTTACGCCAGATACCCACAGCATCCTCGTGTTGTTGCGGAGCATCCACCTCTACCGAGATCGGGCTGGTCTCATCCTTGCCCAACAGATACTGTACCGGGTCGATATAGTGCTGTCCCATATCGCCCAATCCTCCCGCATCGTAATCCCAATAACCACGGAACGTGGAGTGTGTACGATGTACATTGTACGGTTTATAGGGGGCCGGACCTAACCACATATCGTAATCGAGTTCGGCAGGCACCTTCTGCTCCTCCAACTCAGGTTTACCAACCCAATAGAATTTCCATCCAAAACCGGTATGTTTGCTAATGGTGACCTTCAACGGCCATCCCAACATACCACTGTCAACCAACTTTTTGATCTTGGGGACAGTCGTATTCATACCGTAGAATCGATCCGTGTAACGGAACCAGGTATTCAATCGGAAAATCGAACCATTCTGCTTAACAGCCTCACGCACACGTTTACCCTCGCCAATCGTACGGGTCATCGGTTTTTCACACCAAATATCTTTACCGGCTTTGGCTGCATCAACCGACATAATGCCATGCCAATGAGGCGGAGTGGCAATATGAACAATATCCACATTGGGGTCATTGATCAAATCACGATAATCGTGATAAGCCGCAATCTTTTCCCCGGCCAGCTGCAAACCAGCATCTATGTGCGTCTGGTCAACATCACAAATGGCCACCAAACGTGTTCCTCCATAACCAAAATGGTTGCGTCCCATACCTCCGACGCCGATGATACCTTTGGTCAACTGATCACTCGGTGCAGTGTAACCCGGACCTCCGAGCACGTGACGTGGCACGACTGTCAAAGCCAACGTCCCGAGCAGGCCCTTTTTCAAAAATTCTCTCCGTTTCATTTATTGAAAATTCAAAAATTATTAAATCAAAAAACAAAAACATCCAGGCAATCCAGGACGTTTCCGACTCATAATTTGTTGTCTAAAGTACTGATATTTCCGTTGAAAACCAAACAATCTGCTTTTATGGTTCCAATTAAAAATCTGCTTTACTGAATCAACAATCAAACTCAATGAAAATCAAAATGTATTCATAGAAAGCAATATAAAACAACAAAACAGTCCTTCTCCTAAATTATTAAACAACTCAAAGACATTCAATAAAACTTTCAAGAAAAGACAGTCGAAATAATACAGGCTAATTTGAATAAAACTTCAAAAAATAAAACAGAGTCAAAAAATAAAGATTCTATTCACCCCTAAATAGAAATTGATGATTCGGAAACAGAGCTATTCCAGCAAATAGGCTACCTAAAACTCAGAGTAAATCAGAAGTTTCAAATTTCGAAATAGTATAATCACCAATAGAATAGCCAGGTAATCTTCGCACATGATTATTTAAGGTGCCTATATCACGGCAATATAAAATCGGACATGCAAATAATACGAAATACAATAAAATTTGCCATACATATTCCACTCCGCAATTTTTATTGATTCACAACGACATTTTATTGATAGTATGGCTTTACACGGATTGACTATCAATAACAATTCTCATGGCAACCATCCCCCTATTCCCCAACGGTTTGGCTGCTAATCTGCTAAGAGTAATACATCCAAAGGAAAGATCAATCAGCGAAAGCATTCACCACAACACATCCACCCTAAACCTTCCAAACCGGTATAGGGCAAACATGCAATCAACCATTTATGAATTTTCGATCAGAAAAGCGATCTATACAGTGCCTCAACTCGGGCTATTGATGGGCTGCAATCCAATTGGTCAAGGCAACAAATTCCGCAACACCCAAACGCTCAGGACGCAAAGCAAAATATTCATGCTCTGCCCCACCGAAATCCCCAAAAACAGCGCGTAATGAATTGCGTAACGTTTTGCGCCGTTGATTGAATCCCGCTTTAACCACCTTGACAAACAGCGTTTCATCACAATCAAGATGCTGCACCGCATTACGCCGCATCCGAATCACAGCACTTTTCACTTTGGGAGGAGGATTAAAGACCCCTTCACTCACCGTGAAAAGATATTCGATGTCATAATACGCCTGCAACAAGACGCTCAGAATACCATACTCCTTTGATCCGGGAGGCTCTGCAATGCGGACCGCCACCTCGCGCTGAACCATGCCAACCACCTCGGGTACCAGCTCTTTGTATTCCAACAGCTTGAAAAAGATCTGCGAAGAGATATTATAAGGGAAATTCCCGATCACATTCACCCCCAGAGGGAAGCGAGCCGCCAAATCCATCTGCAAAAAATCCCCCTCAATCAGTCGAGGTGCAAAATCGGGATAGTATTCATGCAAATACGCTACACTCTCCCCATCCACCTCTGCACCATACAGGGTAATATCCTTCCGTTCGAGCAGGAAACGGGTCAAAACACCGGTACCACAACCCACCTCCAATACCGTATTGCACCGATCTGCATACAAACTATCGGCAATACGACGTGCAACCGAAAGATCGGTTAAAAAGTGTTGTCCAAGATGTTTTTTAGGCTTTACGTACATATACTCTCTCAGATGTTCAGCTCAGATATTCGACAGCTTCTTCTGTCCCTTCAAACCGGACCAAAGATAGAGATAAAATTACTAAATATTGGCGACCAGGCGTGTAAATTCGCTATCCGCAGCTCTTTCCTCCTTGCCTCATGAATTCCACAAACGATGCCAACCCTAAGCTGTTCTCCATGCAAACCCGCGCAGCATCTCCCCACATCCAATAGTTTCCAGCGAAAAATTATGCCCAAGTGAAAACACACCACTAAAACCACAATGGATAGTTTTATGGAGGTAATGGGATCACATGCAATGGAATCAGATACAATCCGCCGAAATCACCACATCAGGATAAAAAATTACTCCATTTTCGATCCGTAAATACAGATCAAAAATGGAGTACATAGAATAATCGATTTCATTCAAACAGTCTGCAAAGCTGCATGCACCATTATTGAATACCTCCCCTTCACTAATTCTGTTCAAAAATGATCAACAGAACTATATTAATATACGGTCACAACAAAAGATCGGTCCAAAATTGGCTCAGGTCAGACTCAGGTTCCGGTTCGAACTCAAGCTCAAGCCCAGGCTCCGGTGCAAGTTCAAGTTCAAGCTCAAGTTCAAGCTCAAGTTCAAGCTCCAATTTCGGACGCGGGTTCGGATTCAAACGCGGGTTCGGGTTCAAACGCGGGTTCGGGTTCAAACGCGGGTTCGGGTTCAGATACAGGTGCAGGTTCTGTTTAGGTTTAGGTTTAGGTTCAGTTTCGGCAACGGTTCTGCTATGCGTGCAAGTCCAGACTTGAACTCAGGTTCAAAATCGGCTTCAACTCCAGTTTCAGCTCCCCTGTTTCAGACTCAAAATCAGACCAGGAACAGAACCAGCTCAGACTCGGTCCCCGCTTACTGTTAATTACCCATCTCACTCATAAACTGGATACGCACCAAACGAATCTCCTCTTCGGTGTAGTCTCCACCCAGCTCCTGCATCGCCTCCTCCAACGAATCACTCTGAGCATCCTCCTTGAAATAAAGGAAAATATCTTCCGCCTTATCCTCATCAATCGTCTGATTGATGTAATACGAAATATTGAGTTTGGTGCCCGAATGGACAATCGCTTCAATCTCCGTGAGCAATTCATCGAAATCCATATCCCGTGCCCGTGCAATATCCTCAAAGTCCATTTGACGGTCAATGCTCTGGATAATGAACACCTTATTGCCACTCTTATTGACCACACTCTTGACCACCATATCCTGTGGACGGATAATCTCCTTCTCTTCCACGTAACGTTTGATCAGGTCAATGAATGGTTTACCAAATTTACGCGCCTTGCCGGCACCGACACCCGTAATGTTCTGCAACTCCTCCATCGTCACCGGATACTGAATCGCCATATCCTCTAACGACGGATCCTGGAAAATCACAAACGGAGGCAACTCCATCTGCTGTGCCACCTTGCGACGTTGATCCTTCAACATGGCAAACAACTCTTCATCGGCAACAGACCCTTTACCCATCGGCGGTGCAACCGGCTCGTCATCACCATCCTCATACTCATGGTCAGCTGTCAACAGAATCGAATAGGGCCGCTCCAAATATTTACGTCCTGCATCGGTCACTGACAACAATCCGTAATTCTCAATATTCTTATCGACAAAACCCAAAATCAACGCCTGGCGAATCACCGCTGCCCAATAACGATCATTGTGTTCCGCCCCGGATCCGAACCACTCACACTTATTATGGCCATAGGACTTGATTAACGCATTGTTGCGCCCTACCAAAACGTTGATCAGATAGTCAAACTTAAATTTATCACCCAAAAAGTCGAGCACCTTGAGCATCAAGGTCAACGCTTCCCGTCCCTCGAACTTCGGTTTCGGATTGTTGCAGTTATCGCAACAGTGGCAATTCTCCTCTGGATACTCCTCACCGAAATAGTGCAACAGCGTTTTGCGACGACAGACCGAACTCTCGGCATAAGCCACCGTCTCCTGCAACAACAGCTTGCCAATCTCCTGCTCGGCCAGCGGTTTGCCCTGCATGAACTTTTCAAGTTTCTGAATATCCTTGTAACTGTAAAAAGCGATGCAATGTCCGCCGCCACCGTCACGCCCGGCACGCCCTGTCTCCTGATAATAGCCCTCCAGACTTTTGGGAATGTCGTAGTGGATCACATACCGAACATCTGGCTTGTCAATACCCATACCGAATGCAATCGTCGCCACGATCACATCCACTTTCTCATTGAGGAAAGCATCCTGATTGGCAGCACGTGTGGCTGCATCCATACCCGCATGGTACGGCGCCACCTTAATACTATTAGCAGCCAACAGCTCGGCCAGCTCCTCAACCTTTTTGCGGCTCAGACAATAGATAATGCCCGACTTGCCGGGATTATTTTTAATATATCGAATGATCTCCTTGTTGACGTTGACTTTGGAACGAACCTCATAAAACAGATTGGGACGATTGAACGACGATTTGAAAACCGCCGCATCCAGCATCCCGAGGTTTTTCTGAATATCCATCTGCACCTTCGGCGTAGCCGTAGCGGTCAACGCAATCAACGGTGCCGGACCAATATCATTGATGATCGGTCGGATACGACGATACTCCGGCCGGAAATCGTGTCCCCACTCGGAAATACAGTGCGCCTCATCAATGGCATAAAACGATATTTTGATCTGACGCAAAAACGATACGTTATCCTCTTTGGTCAAAGACTCCGGAGCGAAATAGAGCAATTTGGTCTTCCCGGCCAACACATCACTTTTGACCTTGGCAACGGCTGCCTTGTTGAGCGAGGAGTTCAAGAAATGGGCAATCCCCTCCTCCATGCTGAACGTACGCATGGCATCCACCTGATTCTTCATCAGCGCAATCAACGGGGAGATCACAATCGCCACACCATCCATAACCAATGCAGGCAATTGATAGCACAACGATTTACCCCCGCCGGTAGGCATCAGCACAAATGTATCCTTGCCTGCGAGTACGTTACGGATAACTGCTTCCTGGTTCCCTTTGAAACTGGTAAAACCGAAATACTCTTTCAGTCGTTCATGCAACAAAACACTCTCTTTGTCAGCCATCTGAATTGATTATTGCCTAATACACAAGTCAATTTTAACCTAAAGATAAATTTTTTTTCTCAAAAAAACGCTAACTTTGTTCAAAATTATTTCATACCTGCGGAAGTCGCCACTATGAGATTATACACCAAAGACCTTGTTAAAAGATACAAAACCCGTACGGTCGTCGATCACGTCTCGATCGAAGTGAACCAGGGTGAAATTGTCGGCCTGCTCGGCCCAAATGGCGCCGGAAAAACTACGACATTCTATATGATCGTAGGGCTGATCAAACCCAACGAGGGCGGCATTTTTCTCGAAGGCAACGAACTAACCCACGAACCGGTGTACAAACGTGCCCAACAGGGTGTCGGCTATCTGGCCCAAGAGGCCTCGGTATTCCGTCACCTTTCGGTCGAAGACAACATCCGGGCCGTGCTGCAAATGACCAACTTCACCAAAGAGTACCAACGTGAACGACTCGAAAACCTGATCGAAGAGTTCCGCCTGCAAAAGGTGCGCAAAAGCATGGGTATCCAACTCTCCGGTGGAGAGCGTCGTCGTACGGAGATCGCTCGGGCCGTAGCAATCAACCCGAAATTCATCCTGCTCGATGAACCGTTTGCTGGTGTGGACCCTATTGCCGTCGAAGACATCCAAAGCATCGTGGCTACCCTAAAGAATAAAAACATCGGGGTAATCATTACCGACCATAACGTTCACGAGACCCTCTCGATTACCGACCGCACCTACCTGCTGTTCGAAGGCAAAATCCTTAAAGCCGGAACTGCCGAGGATCTCGCCAATGACGAAACTGTCCGCAAAGTCTATCTGGGAAAAGACTTCAAATTACGTTAAACTCATTTATGGAAATAACCGTACATCAAGGCAGCATAGCGGGAGAGATTACAGCTCCGGCATCGAAAAGTTATGCCCAACGAGCCATTGCCGCTGCCCTGCTGGCCGAAGGCGAAACAACACTCACTCACCTCGACCTGTGCAACGACTCCCGCGCAGCTCTCGATACCGCCCAAAGACTTGGAGCTACCGTCTCTAACAACGGAAATACTTATACCATCCACGGGGGATTGAACCCCACTTCAACAAAACTAAATATCGGGGAATCAGGACTGGCTGCCAGACTATTTACCCCCATTGCATCGTTATGCAATCTCGCAATCACACTCAACGGTGAAGGCTCAATTTTACGACGCCCCATCGAAATGATGGAAGAGCCTCTTCAAGCCCTCGGTGTAGAGGTCGTATCCAATGGCGGATATTTACCCATATCGGTCAACGGACCGATGCACGGTGGCGAGGTGCGCGTAGATGGATCGCTCAGTTCACAATTCATCACCGGATTGCTGATGGCACTTCCTTTGGTCAAAGAGGATACCATACTGAAAGTGGACAACCTCAAAAGCCGCCCCTATGTCGATATGACAATCGGACTGGCCGAACAATTCGGAGTCACGATCGAACATAACGACTACGAACAGTTTTATGTTCCGGGAGGCCAACACTACAAAGCCTGCACCTACAATATCGAAGGGGATTGGAGCGGTGCCTCCTGTCTGTTAGTAGCAGGTGCGATTGCCGGAAATGTAACCATCCTCAACCTGAACCACCTCTCCCAACAAGCCGATTTGGCCATTATCGACGCCATGGCTCGTGCAGGGGCCGAAATCATCACGACTGACCACTCAATCACTGTCAATCGTGAACCACTGCACGCATTCGAGTTCGATGCGACACACTGCCCCGACCTCTTCCCTGCCTTGGCAGCACTGGCCTCTTGTTGTGAAGGGACTACGGTGCTGACCGGCACACGACGCCTAACATTTAAAGAGAGTAATCGGGCGGAGACTATCGCCGAGGTATTCGGACGCATGGGTATCCACATCGACCTCTCCCAAGAGAACAAGATGCTTATCACCGGAGGTCCCATCGCCAGCACCCGAATCCACAGCCACAATGATCACCGAATCGCTATGGCTGCAGCTGTGGCAGCTTTGCGCAGCGATGGCCATATCATCATTGAAGGTGCGGACGCTGTCGATAAATCCTACCCGGACTTTTGGAAGGATCTCGAATCCTTGCGCTGCAAAGAGTAGTTGACAAAAGCAATTGTCTTCATTCCAGCGCATTTTTGATTCAACTGCATAACAAAAACAACGCACAACCAAACACACAAGCAATCACCTCAGTAACAGCCGAAAACTCAATAAATAATCCGGTAATATAATTGACCGATATAATAAAGTTCCTGTCTGCAGAGTTTCATTGATAAGAAACTTTGAATCAGTAAGAGGTAGAGACTTTTAAGGACTTGAAAAGTTGAGAAGTTGTGATTGGTGGATTGGCGAGAGGCTGAAAGGTTGAAAGGTTGAGAAGTGGAAAATATTGAGTATGTTGCAAGGTTGCGATTGTGTTAGGTGGTGAATGAATTTCGAGGCGGTGAATTTCGAGGCATCGGAAGTTTGTAGGACAAACGAAAAGTTTAACATACCCCACTACCCCTTTAGAGTACACACAAGCCTCAAGACAAGATAGAGAATTGAAGCAACAGGCCGTAAGGCCAGAACCATATAAACTGCATACGATGAACAGTTTTGGCAGGTTATTCCGCATCTCCATTTTCGGAGAGTCGCACGGCGAAATGGTCGGTGTAACACTTGACGGTGTTCCAGCTGGAATTCCGCTCAACGAAGAGAGCTTTGCCGCCGATTTGGCACGCCGCAAAAGCGGTAAACGTGGCACCACACCCCGCAAAGAGAGTGACGCCCCACATCTCGTCAGCGGTGTTTTCAACGGATTTACAACCGGAGCCCCTTTGACCGTGGTCTTTTACAATGAAAACACCCTGTCAGGAGATTACCGCAATTTGGTCACCCACCCCCGCCCTTCACATGCGGACTGGGTCGCCATGCAGAAGTACAAAGGGTTTGCAGATTATCGCGGAGGTGGACACTTTTCGGGACGCCTGACACTCGGCCTGGTTACGGCTGGCGTAGTGGCCAAACTGATCCTCAACACGCTTTTCCCGCAGCAGGTCAACATCCAAAGCTCCCTGAACGAGGTGGGCGGATGCAACGATCCTGAAAAATTTGCCGAAATCATCGAACAGGCACTTCGCTCGCAAGACTCGGTGGGAGGAATTATCGAATGTACCGCAACCGGTCTGCCCGCCGGAATCGGAGAGCCCTTCTTCGATTCGGTGGAAAGCGTAATGAGCCACCTGCTATACGCCATTCCGGCTGTTAAAGGGGTGGAGTTCGGACTGGGCTTCGGCTCAGCAAAACTGCGCGGCAGCGAAAACAACGACCCAATCGCAGCCCCCGATGGCCGGACCGTTACCAACCATGCAGGTGGCATTGTCGGTGGAATTACCAACGGTAACCCTATCGTCGTTCGGGTCGCTATCAAACCTACCGCCAGCATCTCAACACCCCAAATCACCCTGAATACAGAAACCGGAACTCCCGAAAAACTGATCATCAAAGGACGACATGATGCATGCATCGCTATGCGAGCTGGAGTTGTTGTCGAAGCAGCCGTCGCAGCAGCCCTGTGTGACCTGGCTCTGGTCGCTAAGTCTCAGGGATTGTAAAGATATGGGCGCGAGGTTTGGTATATCCGCCAAAAATATATACATTTGTGCTCCATTTTTTCGATAGACGAGTGGACATTTTGAAACAATATACACTCCCTCACAAGGGGTTAAGCATTGGAAATCACCACTTTGAATTCCAAGTGGATGACCATTTTTTCGATGCGTTCGAGGGCTCGGAAATACACCGTGGCTCCGCAAATGTACAAATCGATCTGACAAAATCAGAACGATTGCTCACTCTTGTGTTCAAAATCGACGGCCAGGTCGAAGTGACCTGCGATCGCTGCCTCGACGAATTCATGATGCCCGTGCATTATGAAGGAACGCTGCAGGTGCGATTCTCGGAAACCGAAAAAGAGAGCGACGGCGATGTGATGTGGCTAAGCCCCAATGAAACGGAACTTCCGTTGGGGCAATATATTTATGAAAGTATATCTCTGAGCCTGCCCTACCGCAAAATACACCCGGAAGATGCAAATGGCAACAGCCTCTGCAACCCGGATATGTTATCGCGGTTCAAAATTGTGAGCGAAGAAGAGTTCGACCGCTTCGTGCAACAAAGCGCACAAGAGGCCCAAAACGATAACCAAACGGCCGAAACAAGCGACAACTCCCCTTGGAGCGAACTCGAAAAGCTCAAACAAAAATTGGAACAAGAACAACTTGATAAGAAACAATAAGAGTTATATCATAAAAACATTCCCAAAATGGCACATCCTAAGCATAAAGTCTCTAGTACGAGACGTGACAAGAGAAGAACTCACTACACAGCAGCCGTTCCTACTTTGGCAACCTGCTCAAACTGCGGAGCAACCGTTCTCTATCACCGCGTATGCCCCGAATGCGGCTATTATCGTGGCCGTGTAGCGATCGAGAAGAAAGCTGAATAAACAGACCGACTCCCCATTAAGCTACAATGACTATGATCAGAATAGGAATTGATGCAATGGGCGGAGACTTTGCCCCCCAGGCAGTCGTGCTTGGCGCAATCCAAGCCGCAAGCAAACTGGCGGAAGGCAGTCGGATCGTTCTCTTCGGCGACAAAGAACGCATCGAGAAAATCCTCGCTCAGGAAAATTGCCCTGCCGATACCTTCGATATCGTACCTACGAGCGAAGTGATCGAAATGGGAGACAACCCGACACAGGCTTTCTCGAAAAAAACCGATTCGAGTATCGTAGTCGGATTCCGCTACCTGCTCGAGGGCAAAATCGACGGCTTTGCAAGCGCCGGAAGTACCGGCGCCATGATGGTGGGCTGTATGTACACCGTCAAACAAATTGATGGAGTAATCCGCCCGGCAATCTCGGTCCTCGCCCCTACTATCGATAACAGCCAAGTACTGCTGCTCGATGTGGGCCTGAACGTCGATTGTAAACCCGATGTACTGTACCAGTACGGTATTATCGGCAGCACATTCGCAAAAGGGGTAATGGATAAACCAAACCCCCGCGTTGCCCTGCTCAATATCGGCGAAGAGAAAGAAAAAGGCAACCTCCAGACCAAAGCTACCTACGAATTGATGGAGAATACCTCCGATTTCAATTTCGTCGGCAATGTCGAAGCCAAACATGTTTTCGACGGTACTGTCGCCGATGTAGTAGTCTGTGACGGTTTTGTCGGCAACACCCTCCTCAAAGTGATGGAAGGCATCTACGAGATGGCCCGCAAACAAGGATTGGTGAACGACAACTACTTCACCAAACTCAATTATGAAAACGTTGGTGGAACTCCCGTATTGGGCATTAACTCCACCGTAATCATCGGACACGGTTGCTCGAATGCTAACGCTATCGCTAACATGGTCCTCCAAACCGAAAAGACCATCAAAGCCGGCGTCGCAACCAAACTCCGGGAAATTTTCAACAAATGACGACCAAAACTACCGCAGCGATTACAGGCGTAGGCGCCTACCTGCCCGACTACATCCTCGATAACATTGAGTTGAGCCACATGGTAGACACCTCCGACGAGTGGATCATGTCACGCATCGGCATCAAAACCCGTCACATTCTCAAAGGCGAAGGACTCGGCACCTCTTATATGGGCGAACGTGCCGCTAAAGATCTGCTCGAAAAAACCGGAACCGACCCCATGGATGTGGATGTCGTAATCTGCGCCACAGTCACCCCGGACATGTTCTTCCCCTCAACAGCAAACCTGATTGCCTACAAGGCTGGAATGAGAAAAGCGTTCGGTTTCGACCTCTCTGCTGCATGCAGCGGATTTCTGTTCGCATTGACCACCGCTTCGAAAATGATCGAAGCCGGCCCTTACAAAAAAATCGTCGTGGTCGGCGCCGATAAAATGTCTTCGATCATCGACTACACGGATCGTACCACCTGCCCGATCTTCGGTGACGGCGCTGCTGCTGTACTGCTCGAGCCATCAACCGAAGGTGTCGGCGTTTTGGATGCTATTTTGCATTCAGATGCATCAGGAGCACAGCACTTGCACATGAAAGCTGGTGGTTCGGCACATCCCGCTACCCACGAAACCGTAGATAACGGATGGCACTATGTATATCAGGAGGGACAACCCGTATTTAAAGCTGCTGTTTCGAATATGGCTGATACCTCTGTCGAGATCATGGAACGCAACCACCTCTCAGCAGACGATATTCGCTATTTGGTACCTCACCAGGCCAACCTGCGTATCATCAGCGCAACTGCAAACCGCATGGGTCTGCCTCCAGAAAAGTGCATGATCAACATCGACAAGTTCGGTAACACTACCGCTGCAACTATTCCGCTCTGCTTGTGGGATTACGAATCTCGTCTCCGCAAGGGTGACAACTTGATCCTTTCGGCATTTGGTGGTGGTTACACCTGGGGCGCCATTTATGTAAAATGGGCCTACAACGGCGGTGATTTCACGAAATAGGTCGCAACTATAAGATCGGACCTGCAAAAGGAGCTGACTGCTTTCCCAGCGTAAAAAAGGTGTAATACCTGTTATTGAATACGACGGAATAAGTATAGCAAAAGATCCTTGTCCGTACAAACATGGAGGTTCTATAGTTCAAGGGATAGAACGGAAGTTTCCTAAACTTTAAATGCAGGTTCGAGTCCTGCTAGAACCACAAGCATAAAACGCGCTAAATCATTGAGGATTTGCATTATTGCAAATCCTTTTTTATTTTTACCTATACACATAAAGTGCGTACATTTTATACCAAATGTTTATACATTGTTTATACATAATATGGCTACCTTCACATACGAAATCTCTAAGCACCGGAAAAGAAAGATGTGGTTGGGGCTGATGATGTCGGTCCAGCAGTCCATCTTGTTGTCTCGCCACCCGAAGCTCTCCTTGTGAAAGGCGGCTCCGCTGATCAGGAACTCTTCGAAGGTGCGGCTATTGATCTCCGACATGCGGTTCAGCTGCCAGTTGTACTGCAGCGTGATGCTCATCATCTCGCTGAGCTGCTGCTCGGAGCGGTCCCGGGCCGAGCAGGTCGGCTCCTTGGATTGCCCTCGGTAGGCCCCCATGACGGAGCGAACCAACCGTCGGATCAGGTTGTTTTTGAGGGGAATGTTACCCTGCGAGATGATGTACTCCTCCTCGGTCATCTTCTTGCCGTCATATTTGATCACATCCCCCCACTGACCACCATAGGTGTAGCGCTTGCACCGCTCACGATCCTTGCGAAACTTCTCTAAGTTGTCCCAGCAGCGTTGGGCCCGCAGGATGATGTCGAAGTTGAGCCGCACTCCGCGTTTCTGCTCTCGCTTCACCGAGTCTATTTGGGTATGGGAGGTCAGTTTTGATTTGGGGATGATCCGTCTTTGTTGTGCCATTGCGTAACCTTTTTTACAAAAGTGTGATGCAGAATCGGTTGGTTCTGTTTATATGTTAATTTGCTTGCTCCAACTCCTTGTAGAGCGGATAGGAGGTGCCCCGGGCACCCTGCGCAGAGCGATCTATGGCCCGGAACAGCTCCTGCAGGTTGTTGATCCGTTCGGCATACTGCAGCAGGGACTCGTGTTCGCCTCTTTGCAGCAGGATCTTTTTGATCTGCGACCGGGGGGCGTTGATCAGCTGCAGGAGCCCCACCGTGGAGTGCCCATCGATGAAGGCCTGGACGCCGTTGTACAGGTTCATGAAGGTCTCGCTATTCTGGGAGAGGGAGAACTCCGTAAGCAGGTCCAAGGTGACTCCTGCCGTCTCCCAGCTGAATATGCCCTGGCTCTGGGCCGCCTCCCCGTAGTTACGCCAGAAGCGGCTGATATCCTCGAACAGCATCGGCCCACCGAAGGGGTACCCCTCGGCGATGGAGGTCAGGTTGCCCCCACCAAAGAGCCCCTGCAGAGGCCCAATCCATACCGCCGGATTTTTGGCCGACTCCACCCACAGTTTTTTGTCGTCGTCATCCCCGCCGAAGATGTAGGGCAGGGCGTTCGACATGGCCACCCACAGCAGCTGCAAGCCCCAGCCGTAGGTCAGGATTCTGACCACGGAGGTGCGCTTGGCCAGTGACACATCCTTGAGGGCTGCCCGTCGGGCCTGTGCGCTCTCCATGCCCTGTGTGCGGTAGCGCTGGTAGAGCGCCTCGGTTTCGAGCTCCGTGCTGCGGGTCAGCTCCCGGAGGGCATCTCCGAGCTGCCGTCCGTAGAGGAACTGCGCATTCTGGAATGTGGAGAAGATCACGCTGGAGAAGTTCCGGCTGCGCTGCATGGGCGAGAGGTTCACCCCTAAGGCGGATTGCTGGGAGAGGTTGTACGAGAGCTCGGCATCCCTGCGGGCTGCCCGCTGCGCTTCGCTCTCGGAGAGCCCCCGCCGTTTGTGGCGGCTGAGCTGATACTCATAGACCGCCTTGGCCCCCATGGCGCAGACCACCGCATCCATGTGCGCGTTGGCGCACATCCCGTAGGAGAGGGGACTGCGGGGATCCTTTGAGAGCTTCCGCACGACGCTGAAGCTCTCCCGCTCCAAGGCATCATTCCCGGCGGTGCCCCCCTGCACACGTCGCCGGAAGTCGGGCAGGTTCGCTTTGGCCCAGCTGTAATCTCCCCTGCCCAGCAGCGTCGCCGGAAGGGTGGCTACATGTTTGCTCAGCGTGGCCAGAACTGCGGATCGGCACTGTACGCCACAAAGGCCGGGGAGGAGGCTATCTGCTTGATGGCTGTCCACCCCCGGAAGTTGATCTTCGAGGAGGCCGCCGCCTGGCTCAGCTTGACAATGACGCTCTCGTGGTCTAACACCTGGATGCGGTATTGCTCGGCCGCCACCCGTGCCGCATCCATAAACTTGCGCGCCTCGCCGGGGTTCTTGTATTCCAAGCTCTTCTTGAAGAGGGTGTTGCTGGTGAGCCTATTCATGTTCTGCACCACCTCGGAGTAGGCGTTCCAGTGCTCCATCTGCTGGATGTGGCGGTCGAGCACCTCGAAGAAGTCCATGTTCCAGTCGATGGCTGTGGTGTTGGGCTTGCGGGAGATGATACTTCCGGTGGTTGTGGTGGGTAGGGTCTGCTCGTGCTCGGTGCCGTCGTTCTCCCGGTAGGTCTCCCTCTTGTTGATGCTGATCGGGAAGTAGTGGGCCACCTCGCGCATCTGGGTGCCAAACAGCCGCAGGTGGGTGGCGTTGTAGCTCACCCGGAGGGAGGGCAGCAGCTGCTCCTGTACCCAGTCGGCTAAGGCAACCATCTCGGGCGCCTCCTGTTGCAGGGTTTGGCTGATCTGCTCCATCACCTCCTCGGAGATGCCCATGGCGCGCAGCTTGACCTGCCCGTCCGTCTGCTTCTCCAAGGCCCGCAGGTAGAGCGCCTGCGTGGCGGAGATCACCTGCGGTTGGCTGCCGTCGTTGAGCTGCAGAGAGAAGGTGAGGGGGCTGCGGCGTGCCTGGGCTTGGGCTCGGAGCCATCGTTGCCCCATATTCTTGCCGGAGATGCCCATGTAGCGCTGTGCCGCCTCTCCTAAGGCGTCGGTGATCTCGCGTGTCCGCTCAAAGTAACGGTTCGAGGCCTCCATGTAGCCGCCCTCCCCGCGGATGAAGAAACCATCTTTCTGTTCGATGGCCTGTTTGATATATTGGACGACCTCATCGGCGCTCATCTGCTCAGCCGCTATCCCCAAAGTGTTGAATTGCGTTCTGAGTTCCCGAATCATATCTGTAAGTTGATCGATGAGGATTTGATTTTTTAGTTTTAGGCTTTTGGTCAGATCGGTCGCAGAAACATAGATTCCGGTGTTCATTCTACTGATGGTTCTTTTGTGGGTGATTCGGATAGCGACGCCCATAGTTCCCACACTTTTTTGATGGCGCCATGCACGATGTGCGCCACTGGGACTGCTCGCTGATCGGCGAGATCCACGACATCACCTTCGGGGAGCTGTGCAGCACCTTCGCCAAGTCCCAGGACGACTACGACCAGCTGCGGCACATCTACACCAATGCCGCCAATATGGACTACCTGGAAAATTACGCCAACCAGTTCGGCCATTACCGGCTCGCGAACATCGACTTTCTCCACCCCTACGACACCACCCTCTGCCGGGTGATCGAGGTGTGGACCCGCGAGCAGAAAGCACGCCTGCGCTGCCATGACTACCTCAACGGCGACTACTACAAAGACGAGGTGAGCAACCTCGATAACATCAAGGCGGAGAACGCCTCACGCCTGCAGGATGGCCGGGCGGCAGGCATCGCCGACGACGACATCCCGCTGATCGAATACGAATGGTTTATCGACAACTACTGGTACTACCGCTACCTGACCCCCTTTGGGCATATCCTGCGTGAAGGAGAGACCCCCTACGCACACGGGAGCCACCCCTACGTCATCAAGCTGTACCCCTTTATCGACGGCGAGGTCCACAGCTTCGTCGGCGACGTGATCGATCAACAACGCTACGTCAACCGGCTGATCACCCTGACCGACTGGGTGATTCGGGCCAGCGCAAAAGGGGTGCTGATGTTTCCGGAGGATCTCATCCCGGACGACATGCGCATGGAAGATATCGCTGAGGAGTGGGCCAAGTTCAACGGCGTGATCGTCTATAAGCCCAAGCCCGGCGTACCGGCACCCCAGCAGATCGCCAACAACTCGACAAATGTCGGGATGAAAGATCTGTTGCAACTGCAGATTCAACTCATGGAGGAGGTCTCCGGAGTACACGGCCCCCTGCAAGGGAAGCAGGGCTTTAGCGGCATGTCGGCAGCCCTGTACAATCAACAGACCCAGAATGCCACCACCTCGCTGCTGGACCTGTTGGAATCCTTCGACAGCTTCATCATTGAAGGGGCCTACAAAAAGGTGAAAAACATTCAACAGTTCTACACCCAAAAGCGTTACATCAACATTGCAGGCCGCAAGTTGGCAGAAGCCGTCGAGTATGATCCGGAGAAGGTTCAGGACACGGAGTTTGACATGTCGATCAGTGAGAGCACCTCTTCGCCCATCTACCGCATGTTGGGCAACGACTTCCTGTTAGAGATCTGGAAGGCAGGACAGATCAGCGTCGAGCAGCTGTTGGAAAATGGCAGCTTCCCATTTGCAGATCAGCTCCTGCAGAGCATCCGTGCCCAACGCGAGCAGATGGAACAAGAACAGATGCAAGCTCCTACCCCGCAAATGATCAAACAATAAATATTGTTTGATCATTGTGTCCTAAAATGGGGTGAGCATGTACCACTACTTCAGCAAGTGAAAGACCGAGGGCGTCATTGAGGCCCCCTTGATAAACTATGTTTCCAAGCGCGCATCAGGTCCGATCGAGAAGAGAGGCCCAGCCTGAGTATCATCGACGCTCAAAGTGTCACACCTTCGCATTATGTGGATACAGATAGAGGGCTGGCAGGGAACAAGAAAATCAAGGAGCGAAAATAGCATGTAGTTGTTGATCCCAAAGTTTTTGTTTTCTTTGTAAAATCACACCAATTCATGGGAAAGTGAGTAACTGGAAGTCAGCAATAATTATATAAACATCAATGAAACAACTCGTAAATCTGCTATTAGGAGGCTTGCTGCTGACGTTTTCTTTAACAACTCAAGCACAGGATATTTATCACAAAGGTTGGATAGATTTCAATAAGAACGGTGTCAAGGATATTTATGAAGATCCTTCTCAGCCTGTTGAAAAGAGGGTTGAAAACCTGTTGCAACAGATGAATATCAATGAAAAGACTTGTCAGTTGGCAACGCTCTATGGGTATGGACGAGTATTGAAGGATTCTCTGCCTACAAAAAACTGGAAGAATGAAATTTGGAAAGATGGTATAGCCAATATTGACGAGATGCTCAATGGCGTTGGGGAAAAGTCAAAGTTGGTAGAGCCGATGCTATATCCTTTCAGTAATCATGCTGAGGCCATTAATAAAATCCAAAAATGGTTTGTAGAAGAGACCAGACTGGGTATTCCGGTAGATTTCAGCAATGAAGGCATTCACGGTCTTAATCATACCAAAGCTACCCCCTTGCCTGCCCCTATAGCAATAGGAAGCACATGGAATAAGGATCTGGTATATAGAGCAGGAGTGATCGTGGGCCAGGAGGCTAAGGCTTTGGGATACACCAATGTGTATGCTCCTATTTTGGATGTGGTTCGGGACCAAAGATGGGGTCGAACGTTAGAATGTTATGGCGAAGATCCTTACCTGGTTGCAACGTTGGGTATAGAGATGGTTGATGGAATACAGTCGCAGGGAGTTGGCTCTACACTGAAACACTTTGCTGTATATAGCATTCCTAAAGGTGGAAGAGACGGTAATTGCAGAACAGACCCGCATGTTACTCCAAGAGAGATGCATCAGATTCATTTATATCCTTTCAAGAAAGTAATCAAGCAAGCGCATCCAATGGGAGTAATGAGTAGTTATAATGACTGGGATGGTGTACCTATATCGGCAAGCTACTATTTCCTGACTGAACTTTTGAGAGAGGAATATGGTTTCGACGGGTATGTAGTGAGCGACAGTGAGGCTGTAGAGTATGTGCATACTAAACACCGTGTGGCAGAAACATACGATGAAGCTGTGCGTCAGGTTTTGGAAGCCGGATTGAACGTCAGAACTCATTTCACTCCGCCTTCTGATTTTATTGAGCCTATCCGTCGCCTGCTGGACGAAAAGAAAATTTCTATGGCTACAATAGACAAGCGTGTGGCCGAAGTGTTGAGTGTCAAATTCCGTCTGGGACTTTTTGATCATCCTTATATTGAAAACGTTAAGGAAGCAGATAAAGTCGGAGGCGTAAACCGCAATATGGATTTCGTAAAGCAGATACAGCGGGAATCACTTGTTCTGCTTAAAAATGAGGGAAATCTTTTACCTCTTGACAAAAAGAAGATAAAAAAAGTGCTTGTAACAGGGCCGCTTGCTGATGAAAGTAATTTTATGGAAAGCCGTTACGGCCCTAACAGATTAGAGAAAGTTACAGTGTTGCAAGGCTTGCGTAACTATCTCAAAGGCATTGCAGAGGTAGATTATGCCAAAGGTTGTGATGTCATAAATCAAGGATGGCCCTCTACTGAAATTCTGCCTGAGCCTCTTTCAGATACAGAAAAGTCAGACATCCGTAATGCGGTTGATAAAGCGTTGGATTGTGATGTCATTATAGCTGTATTAGGAGAGGATGAATATAGGACAGGTGAAAGCCGTTCACGTACCTCGCTGGATTTGCCGGGGCGTCAGCAGGAATTACTCGAAGCATTGCATGCAACAGGAAAGCCTGTTGTGGTGGTATTGATTAACGGACAGCCGCTGACCATTAACTGGGCAGATAAACATATCCCTGCAATTCTTGAAACATGGTTCCCAAGCTGTCAGGGAGGAACAATCATAGCCGAAACACTGTTTGGAGATTATAATCCGGGGGGGAAACTGACTGTCACTTTCCCCAAATCAGTCGGTCAGATTGAATTGAACTTTCCGTTCAAGCCAGGTTCGCATGGAACTCAACCACAATCAGGTCCTAATGGGTCTGGTTCTACGCGTGTAATGGGTGAGCTATATCCATTTGGTCATGGACTTAGTTACACAAGTTTTGAATATTCTGATCTAAAGGTCACCCCTCTTGAACAGAAGACACAGGGAAATTATACCATAACTTTCAATCTCACAAATACCGGAAAACGTCAGGGGGATGAAGTCGTTCAGCTTTATGTATGCGACAAATATAGCAGTGTCGTTGCATATAATTCCGTGTTGCGTGGTTTCGAGCGTATATCATTAGATCCGGGAGAAACTAAACGAGTGACGTTTGAACTTACTCCTGAGGATTTACAGTTACTCGACCGTAATATGCAATGGACTGTAGAACCTGGTGAATTTGAATTTATGATCGGTTCATCAAGTAAAGATATTAAGTTGAGACAGACTGTCAAGGCATTGTAATAACCTAATTTCCGCAAGTAAACACAACTCTCACATAAGACGTTGGGGCTTCAAATTCCAACCAGCGTTTTTATAAACATTATTAAATATCGAAATTCATTAGTGTCCAGAGAAAAGATCCGGACCTTTTTTTACCAATTTAAAATTCAACAAGTTACAAGGAAATTTATTTTCCGATTAGAACTCGCATGTTTGTAGAAAGGCTTGAAAACCTGGTTCTTACCGACCATGAAGAAAGGCGAACTGCATTATTTGTATTGCTGGAGGTTTGGTACTTGTGAACCTAAAGAGGTGCTTATGTTACCTTCGTAATAAACTGTAAATCAATAATTAAACTAACAAAATCCAAATAAGCACATTTAAATATGTCTATTTGGCAATATATCTTCAATCACAATCAAAGGCCATAGAGACTTTTAGTTTGATTTATTGTATTCTCACCTACAATATAAGCATAGCACGCAACTGGTATAAAGTGAAGTCTCTTCCCATTTAACTCTTTTAATCCGCTCTCTTTAATACTTGTTACCAACGCATCATGCATGGTATTGCGATCCATAAAGTAAACAAGAGATTTTAGATCGCCTGGGTTAGAGTAATAATGATCAGACCACTTTATTTCTACAGCCCAATATGGTTTTTGACGCGCAATATTCAAACCTACAATATCTACTTCCCCTTGTTGTTTACCTTGCCGCCAATTTGCATATCTGAGTTCTACGCCTTGCCTCGGGAACCACTGAGCATACACAGCTGTTTCAACCATGTCTCCAATTTCACTGTCGAGTTCATTTATTGGCTCAAATAATGCACATCGGAGTGATGGATTGGTAAGATATATCTTAAATTGGGTCTCTCGTTGATAACTTTTTGCGGTATCATCTGTACGCTTTACAACTTGTATAAGGAACGCCGCCTTTAGATAATTAATATATCTTTTTAAGGTCTCTTTTTGAACTCCCGATTCTTTTGACAGTTTTTCATATGAGAACTGTGCACCAGAATGATATGCAATCATCGTAAATAATGAATTGAGTTCCTGCACATCGCTGATACCATACAAACTCGGCAAATCACGAAGTAACACCTTATCAATTATATCGTGACGAATAAATTGTCCTGGATTCTCTTTGATTCTATCAGAAAACACCACTTCAGGATATCCACCGTAATTGATATATTCCAAAAATAATTCGTTCAGTTTGGTAATATCAATAGTGCTATATATTTTCGTTGTGAAATTTTCCCACGTATAGTTAACAGGGAACATAAGATTAGCATATCTCTTAAGATGGATATACTCATAAAATGTTAATGGAGGCAAGCTAAAATCCGTAAATCTACCGGCTCCACTTTCATCACTTCTTTTTTTTAATTCTGCAGCCGCTGATCCTGAAGCTATAAATTTAACCTTATAATAAGTATCAACAAGAGACTTTAATTCTACCTCCCAGTTCTTGAGGTACTGTATCTCATCATAGAACACATACATTTGTTCTTTATTGGGCGTTTTCCCTAATGCAGTACAAGCCAACGTAAAAAGTTGTTCTAAATAGATCTTATTATAAATTGGAGTCTCGACAGATATATATATAATATTCTGCGGAGAAACACCCTCATTAATCAGTCGTTGTATAGCATGGTACATCAACACGGTTTTACCTACACGCCGGGGACCCATAAGTATAGTGGCTCGACGAATATCGTTATCTTGCACTAAGGGGAAAAATATATTCAAATACAATCGAGGAGACATACTTGCAAAATAATCAGCAATATGTCCTTCCGTCCACCAAGGATTATCAACCTTTAATCTTCCTATGATTTGCTTCTCTAACAAGTCTGTATATTCCATAATTAGCACACTGATATGTGATAAATATATAGAAAAAAATCCATATAAGCACGATAACACCTATCTATTTTACCTATTTTTACAAAATAAAAGACAAAATATTATTTTGCAAATCAGCTCTTGCAGAGCATCCGGGCCCAACGCGAGCAGATGGAACAAGAACAGATGCAAACGCAGGGACAACCACCCCTCACGGGACAGCCACCACAACCCAAATAATATTTGAGGCTGAAACGTAAAAAAGCGACCCGCACCGGCATTTTCGGTGCGGGTCGTGTGCATGCTATTGAATCTATCGATGACTATATCTGTACGTAAACTACCGCTAAACTAAAGATATCAAACGACTTATTTTAAAGAAGCTTCTATTTTATCTCTCTCTTGTTGTGCATAATCAGAAAAGAAATCAATGATATGCGGATAAAAATTTTCCAAACATTTATATTGACTTTGCTCCTTTTCATATTTCCTTAATAAGCAAACAAGTTCTGGCATCCATCTGTAATTGCGTTGAATTTGGCTTACAAGTTCATTTTTGATTTCCTCCTGAGGGTAATTTTCATCTAACATATAACATATAACAGCCGCACGCACTAATGACTCATTAATCATAGATTTCCAATTGCCATAGGCTTGTTTTGACATTGCCCATTTAGAGCTTGTATACAAATATTGGACAGCAGATTCAAGTTTACTAACATGATCAGGATATTTGATTTCATCCAGCAATTGGTTGATAGTTGATAAAAGAATGATTGAACTCATGAACAAGTGTAGGTAAAAACTCTTTGCTGAACAAGAATAACTTTTCATGATCAGCTTATAAAACCTATGATAGTAAATGCCTCTCTCTTTTATAATCTGTCTACTCCTCATGATCTCCGCCACCATTACAAAATTTTATGGTTGGTAACGGCACCGATTCAATGTTACAGTCTTCGATGCAGTATAAAGATAATAAGCCTTAAGCTTATGATGCCGGTCAGTTCATAAAAGATGCATAGGTGCATTAAGCGTATATGCCTAAAATGAGAGCAACAGTCCGCCATTTGGTGAAAGCTTCGGTTAAAGCAGTGAAAGGATGCCTAAACAAAACGAGAATGCCATTCTTAAGGTAAATATGCTCACAGAGTACAACGTCAAGAGTACAAATCTTAACCAATTTTTCGACCAATTGGTGGTTTCAGCGGGAAACAATACTACCGTGTTGTACTTCACCTATATCAAATTGCAGAGTGCAGATCTTACAACCAATGATGCGTTTTGTCATAATTTCACCTCTGCAAATTAAATATACAGCATAAAGTAAGCGGGTGTGTTGTCCACCCGCTCGCTTTATTTTCCAATTGGACTAAGCACCTCCACCCAAAGCTCGATACAACAGAGCTTGTAAAGTACAATATTCGGTGCTCAATGCAATCTGCTCCAGCTCGCACTCCAAATAACGTTCATCGGCTGACAGCACTTCGAGATAGCCGACAAAACTGAGTTTGAACATCTCGGTCGCATTGCTAACTGACCGACGATTCACCATACACTCCTCCTGTTTCAACTGTTTGCGTCGAGCTGTCAGATCACTGGCAACAATCAGGTTGGAGACCTCTTCGTAGGCCTTCAGTGCCGCCTCATGATACGCTGACAATGCAATTCGTTCCCGACTCTGAGAGGCCTGCCATACGGATCGTATTTCAGCACGATTGAAAATCGGAGCGGTAATTCCCAATCCCAAATCGTAAACCAATGATGCTGGCGATACGAACCATTTGCTCAGATTGAACGCATTGAAGCCCCCGCTTCCACCCAGTATTAACGAAGGATAAAACGCTTTACGTGCAGCTTTTACATCAGCTTTGGCAGCGATCAGTTCCATTTCAGCTTCCCGAATATCAGGTCTCAACTGCAACAGCTGTGCGGGAATGCCAATTTGAGACGGGAAACGCAACTGCTCTATACTGTCAAATGCACATCTTTTAACCGGTGCAGGGAAACGCCCCATCAACGTACAGAGGGCACGCTCCTTCTCTTCTGTCAACTGTTTAGTCTCCAGCAGCATTCCCTGCAACTGCAGTACACGGGCATGAAATTGGTCAACAGCCAACTGTGTCTCTTCGCCCTCTTGTTTCAGCTCAAAGGTCAGATCATGAGAACGACGGGCCTCTGCCAGTGCATGTTCAAGCACCTCTGCCTGACGATCCAACCCAACCAGTTCGTAATAGAGCATCGCAACCTCCGACACCAACAGCGTACGTGCCAGTCGGGCCGCCTCCATCGAGGAGTACCAACGGGCCGCAGCAGCCCGTTTTTTCTGGGTCAGTTTACCCCAAACGTCTGCTTCCCACTGGAAAGACACGCCCAACTGAAATTCACGATACGGTGCGGGAATGTGACGATCTTTAGCCAAATCGGGAGTATTGGTGGTTTCATTTCCCACTCCATCCATCGTATAATCACCAAATCGCTGAACATACCCCTGTACCCCAGCTGACACGGAGGGGAAAAGCTGCGAACGACTCTGTCGCAGTTGTGCCCGAGCTATCGACACTCGTTCGAGGGTCTGCTGGAACGAGTGGTTATTGGCCAACGCCTCACCGATACAGTGCTGCAGCAAAGTGTCGGTAAAGAAGCTGTCCCATGAAAGCATAGCCATCGACATCGTATCGATCGCAGTATCCGTTGAGGAGGTGGTATCATAGGCCGATGGGAGTTTGACATCGGCAGCAGGACTTTGCTCCACTCTGGAAGCTCTACAACCGGAGAGGAGCACAACAGCCGCCACTCCAAACATCCAATATTTACGCTTCATAATCTTCCATATCAATAGCCGGACGATTTCGTTTGAGACGAGTCGCCAAGCTTTCAAAAACAACATACAAACCCGGAACGAGGAAAATACCGACCATTGTTCCGATCAACATACCGCCGGCAGCAGCCGTTCCGATCGAACGGTTACCCAAGGCACCGGCCCCGCTGGCCATCATCAACGGAATCAAACCGCAGATAAAGGCGAAACTGGTCATCAGGATCGGACGCAGACGGCTTCCTGCCCCCTGCATAGCGGCCTCTATGATAGACATTCCCTGTTTACGGAATTGGTTAGCCATCTCGATAATCAGAATGGCATTCTTACCCAACAGACCGATCAGCATCACCAGAGCCACCTGTGCATAGATATTGTTGTCAAGTCCTGCCAGCTGCAACACGAAATAGGCTCCGAACACTCCGGCTGGCAACGACAAGATCACCGGGAAGGGCAGCAGCAGACTTTCATACTGAGCCGCCAACAACAGATATACGAACAACAGACAAATTCCGAAAATCAGAATGGTTTGACCACCGGACTCTTTCTCTTCACGAGAGACACCCGACCACTCGAGAGCATAGCCACGAGGCAAAATATCAGCAGCAATCTCCTCCACCGCTGCGATTGCTTCCCCGGAGCTGACACCGGGAGCAGCATCACCGGTAATCAACGACGAAGTAAACATATTGTAGCGTGTAATCTGGTTGGGACCAAAGACCCTCTCCATGGTCAGGAAGTTCGAATAGGGAACCATCTCTCCGTTACGGTTTTTGGCGTAGAGCGAATAGATATCTTTAGGCTCCATGCGATACTCCGGAGAGGCCTGCAGCATCACCTTGTACATCTGACCGAAACGGATAAAGTTCGACGAATAGAAACTGCCGACATAGGACTGCAGCGACTCCAAAGCCTCGTTGACATTAACGCCAAGTTTAGCCGCCTGAGCGAGATCGACCTTAAGCAGATATTGCGGGAAGTTGGGTTGGAATCCGGAGGTGACGCCCTGCAAACGGGGATCACGATTCAGACTGTCAACCAACATATTGGCAACACGAGCCGTCTCCTGGAACGAAGCGGCCGTACGGTCCTGCAAGCGAAGCTCGAATCCGCTGGCATTACCGAAACCGGGCACAGTCGGAGGCAAGAAATACTGAATCTCCGCATCTTTGATATGCGCCGTACGTTCGGCATAGACTTCGAGCAGTTCGGCAGCCGTTTTATCGCGTTCGTTCCACGGTTTGAGGTTGATCATTCCCATACCGTAGCTGGCATCTTCGGTCTCGGTCATCAGACTGTAGCCGGCCAACGTCGAAATGGTTTCGATCTCATCCATCGGCAACAGGGCGGCCTGAATCTGGTTCAACGCCTTTTCAGAGCGCTCCAAGGTTGCTCCCGGAGGGGTATTCACATTGACATAGATCATACCCTGATCCTCATTGGGAATAAATCCGGTCGGCAGGATGGAGCTGATGCCCCAGGTCGCCAGGAAAAACAGGATCAGCGTCGCATAAGTAAAAAACTTGCGACCGAGATATTTTTTCAAGCCGATGTTGTACCGACGTTCAAAGCGGTCATATCCTCGGTTGAATACAATAAAGAAACGTCTCAACAGATTGGGGCGTTTGCTTTTTCCCCGATCGTGTTTCAGCAACAGTGCACACAGTGCCGGAGAGAGCGTCAGCGCATTGATACCGGAGATAACGATTGCGACGGCCAACGTCAATGAGAACTGCTGATAGAAGATTCCGACTGTACCAGACATGAAGCCTACCGGGACAAACACGGCCGACATAACCAGCGTAATAGCTACAATGGCCCCACCGATCTCCTTCATAGCCTCGACCGAAGCCTTGTAGGGAGAGAGCTTCTCCCGCTCCATCTTGACATGCACCGCTTCGACCACCACAATAGCGTTATCGACCACAATACCAATCGCCAACACCAGCGCGAACAACGTCAACATATTGATCGAGAAGCCGAGCATATCCATAAAGAAGAAGGTTCCGATCAGGGAGACCGGCACCGCAATAGCCGGGATCAGGGTCGATCGGAAGTTCTGCAAGAAGATATAGACCACGATAAACACCAGGATAAAGGCCTCCAGCAGGGTTTTCAACACTGAGGAGATCGAGGCGTCGAGGAATCGGGAGACGTCATACGAAATGTTGTAATCCATGCCCGGCAGGAAACTGCTCTCCTTGATCTCCTCCATCTTGGCTTTGATGTTCTCGATCACCTCCTTGGCATTGGATCCGGGACGCTGTTTGATCATGATCGCCGCCGAAGGTTTTCCATCCGTCATCGAGATCATGTTGTAATCCTCCGAATCGAAGTCGATTTCAGCCACATCTTTCAACTTCAACAATGAACCGTCCGGCAAAGCCTTGAGTACAATCTCGCCATACTCCTCCGGCGTACTGAACTTACCGGTATATTGCAGCGTGTACTGCAACTGTTGAGGCAACTTGTCCGAGCTGATACCGGTTTTACCGGGCGCCGCCTCAATATTTTGGCTGCGGATGGCTTCGGTCACATCCTGCGGAGACATGTTGTACACCGCCAGACGGTTGGGGTTCAACCAGACACGCATCGCATAGTCCCGGCTTCCCATAATCTCGACAAAACCCACGCCATCGATACGCTTCAGCTCACGAAGAATATTGATATCCGTAAAGTTGTATACGAAATTTTCGGTATGGGTCGTATCCGAACTGAGGATGTTCAGATACATCAGCATGCTGTTGACCTCCTTTTCGGTGATCACACCGGCACGAATTACCTCTTCGGGCAACTCGTCCAAAACGGTAGTTACACGGTTTTGGACATTCACAGCCGCCACATCCGGATCGGTTCCGACTTTGAAATAGATCGTAGTCAATGACATACCGTCATTGGTACAAACAGTAGTCATGTAGGTCATTCCCGGAACGCCATTGATTGCACGCTCCAACGGAGTAGCCACCGTTTTGGACATTACATCGGCACTGGCACCTGTATAGCGTGCCGTCACCGTCACGGACGGAGGCACAATATCCGGGAATTGGGTGATCGGCAAGGTACTGATGGCCAGTGCTCCCAAACAGATGAACAGCACCGAGATCACCCCGGAAAGAATCGGTCGTTTTATAAAAAGTTTAAACATAAGCTATCCACTTGTTGGCGATGAATCTATTGCTCCTGTTTATGTTTGGCCTCGATTTCACGACGGATCGTCTCAAAATCAAGTTTCTCAGGGGTAATGGTCATGCCGTCTTTCAACAGCTGTACACCCTCAAATACGATGGTTGTTCCGGGTTCAAAGTCCTGCGTAACATAAAAGTCCCCATAACGCTCCAACGGTTCGAAGCTCTTCACCTTGACCTTTCCGGTTGAATCCACTACATACACATAGGTAAAATCTTGAATCTCAAAGGTTGACTGTTGTGGAACCAGATAAACGCTGTCCCGATTGTTTTTCATCTGCACCTTGCCACTAACACCATGTTTAAGCAGCATATCCGGATTCGGGAAACGTACGCGGAAAGCAATAGATCCGGTTCCCCGTTCAAAATCACCTTCAAGCGTCTCTACCCTACCCTGATAAGGATAGTGCGTACCATCTGACAACACCAACTCCATGCTATCTGTTTCCGGTTGGCGATCGCCACGCAACAACGAACGTTTATAGCGCAAATACTCACTTTCGTTAACCTTATAATAAGCGAATACCTCAGAAACATCACTTACCGTGGTCAACAAGCTCTGTGGAGTAACCAAACTTCCCACCTTGTATGGAATACGGTCAATATATCCATCGAAAGGTGCCGTAATCCGGGTATATGCATAATGAGTTTGGGCCAACTTCAATTTGGCTTTGGCCTGCTGCACCTTCATCCGGGCAACTTCCCGTTCGGTAGTGGCCCTATCGAGACGAATGGGGGCAATAATATCTTTCTGTACCATCCGTTGAATACGCTCCACCTCATATTCTGCCATCTGTAATTCCGCCTGGGCCTGTTTCAGATTGGCCTCAGCTTCACGCAATGCCTCGTCAAACTCGACCGGGTCCAACGTAAACATTAACTGTCCCTTATGCACAAGCTGTCCCTCATCGACATGAATCTCGGCCATAAAACCGGACACTTTGGGTTGTACCTCCACAAACTGTACCGCCTGAATATCGGCCACATACGATTGAGTCACCTCAACCGAGGTCGGAGAGAGTTCCACAACCGGTGTACGATCACCGGATTTTCCTTTTTTTTCCTGACCTCCACCGCATCCGAAACAGATCAAGCTGGTTGTCAGAAACATAACTGTTTTGTTTCCTAAATTCATTGTATATATTTGATGATTAGTAGATTAGTAGATTATTTGAATCAAGAAGTTACGACACAATACCACACCAATCCGCATCTTCCTTCTCAGGAAGGTGTTGACTAGGATTCTATACATAGCCGCTAAATCAGATAGATGCAATAAACATCATGAGGAGAGAGACTCATGACAGGCTCCGGCAAGATACTCCGTGACTCACAGAATGCTTCTTTTCCCACATCAAAACGATTATCAACATAGATAATCTTCACCTTTTGTTGGTACTTTTCCGGGGAAAAACGTTTGGAGAGATAGACATCACTGTTTTCTTCCGACTGAGCAGTTTCATCTTCGGACTGAGAAACAGGAACTTCACAATAGGTAGCAATATTGTCTGCAATAGAGAGATACAACTCCCCGCACAGATCGATCTGGAAAACCAAAAGCAATAGGAAGCACACTATTTTTCTCATGTCTCTGCCCGAAAGCAAAATCCGTGATATCATAATGACACAAAGATAATCAAGCTGTCTTTATGAACCAAATTCCCTCCTCATTTTACCGTTACAATATTTTTATTGATGTGCCGGCAACTGAATAGCCTGTTAGAACAGTCGAATCATCAAGATCAAGATTTCACTCCACAAAAGCATTTATAACCAAATCCTTACAACACAGAAAATCCATCTCAACTCGTCGCATTCGCAAAGATCTTTACCGGAAAACGGGCCAAAAAACCAGGCAAATCCAACGCTTTATTCCGATCATCAGCAATAATTTTCGGGCTCGACTCTGAAATTTGAATACCACAAACTATTTTTGCACCATTCAACAAAACGATCGAATACTATGAATTGGGTTATTTTGATTATTGCCGGCTTTTTTGAATCAGGGTTTGCATTCTGTTTGGGTAAAATGAAAGGAGTCCATGGAATGGAATATTATCTGTGGGGAGCAGGATTCCTCATCTGTTTAACGGTCAGCATGGTCCTTTTAGCCAAAGCCGTACAGACATTGCCTATCGGCACAGCTTATCCAGTTTGGACGGGTATCGGGGCTGTCGGTACAGTTGTTCTTGGCATTCTGTTTTTTCACGAACCCATTTCATTTGCACGGATCTTTTTCATCACAACCTTGATTGCCTCGATTGTCGGATTAAAAATGGTCTGAGCACTGCAACTCCGCAGTTCACACACATAACAAAAATCGATTTCTCGACCAACTATATTTGGTCGAGATTTTTTTTTCGTAACAAATTCACCTCTTTTTCACTTCTCCGGAATCGGACGACCCAGGCTGTCCTCCCCCGTCACCACTCAAAAGTACGGAATTGACACCTCAATTTCCCAACAGACTATCACTGATGCTGCATGCGACATAAAAAATTCGTGGCACTATAATTGAGTGTTTATTATTTCGACGTTTAACGGTAGATATGGAATTTATCGCAACGATCACCCCAATTTTTATTTCAACACAATGAACATTTCCTCATCTGCTGCCCTGCAAGCCAACACTACCCTGCTCAATTCTGCCCAAAAACAACTTCTCCTTGCCAATAAATATTACGATCAAGGCGAATACGACCGCTCCTTTCATCTGTTTTGTCGTTCAGTCGAAAACAGCAACCGATTATTGGATACCGTTTCCGGATTCAACAGTGGCTGCTACGACCGTAAAGCCCGTTACCGCATCTTCACCAGTGATCGCATGAAAGATTATCAAATCGAGGATCGATTCAAAGCATTGAAAGAGCTGTTTACAGCTATTGACCAACGGGACGAACAGCTCGATTTGCTACACGATTTTTTGGTCGATTCTGGCATGGAGTTATATGGGGCATCATCTTTCGGTCTCAAAACCATGCTTTATCGACAAATGCTACTTAGCTTCGTTGCCGGCATGGATAATTTCGGAGCCGATCTTCCCCAAACCTCCTCCACCAATAACCGATTGGAAGAGGAGCTGAATTTCCGTATTGCACGAACCGCCTATCTCAAAAATTTCATGGAATACCAACGCTGGAGTCTGCGTTTTGCACGAGAAATTCTCATCTCCCGGAAGAAAAGTCGCAACCCTCGACATCATGCTCGCACCAGCATCATAATGACGGGTTTTGCAGAGGCCTAACGCAACAAAACAGACCAGAATAATCCTTCCCATAAAATACTATGCTACAAGAGGGAGCCTGACAAGGCTCCCTCTTGTAGCATACCTCCAATCTTCCATTTATCGCGTTTATAGATCCGATAGACAACACCAACGCTGTCCAAACCACTCTGTTTCTATTTTCATTTCCATTCTCACATGCCCAATCTCACAACGCATACAACACCAGGTCTCCACTTTCACAAGCCAATATAAATCATTCATTCCAGCATCCTCTACCAATAAAAATAACTTTTCCATCCAACGCAATATTCTCAAAAACTTACAGACAAGCAGTCTCGTGTACGCGCAATCGTTTATAATAGAAATCCATACGCATACTTGTATTGTACCCATACGATTCAGTACCCGACCTCATGCTGAAGGCCATTACCCATACACACTCTATTGGTGAACATACATACATTGTGCTCCTATTTCACAAAAACTCTAAGCGCACAAATCAAACGAGGAATCTTTTTTTATATTTGCGATGTAACCCTATCTTATAATTCAGAGACCCAAATCTATGTGTGGAATTGTCGGGATGTTTGAAATCTCATCCGATGCGGAGAGTTTCAGACCCCAAGTTTTGAAAATGGCCCGGAAGATCCGCCACCGTGGCCCCGACTGGTCGGGTATCTATTGCGGAGACAAAACCATCCTCGCCCATGAACGACTTTCAATCGTCGATCCCGAATCGGGCGGACAACCTCTCAAAAGCAAAGACGGCAAACTGATTCTGGCCGTTAACGGTGAAATCTACAATCATCGTGAATTACGCAAGCAACTCGCTGGAGAATACGAATTTCTAACCGGTTCAGACTGCGAAGTCATCCTCGCTCTCTATCGCAAAAAAGGCATCAATTTTCTTGAAGATCTGAACGGTATATTTGCCTTTGCCCTCTACGACTCTGAAAAAGACCTCTATCTGATTGCCCGTGATCATATGGGTATCATTCCACTGTATATGGGTTGGGATGACCAGAACCATTTTTATGTAGCTTCAGAACTGAAGGCTCTCGAAGGAGTATGTAAAGTAATCGATCCCTTCTTGCCGGGACACTATCTCTGCAGCACCGATAAAAAGATGACCCGCTGGTATACCCGCGACTGGATGCAGTACGATGCAGTCAAAGATAACGGTGCCGATATAGCTCAGCTGCGTCATGGTCTGGAAGATGCCGTGCGTCGTCAATTGATGTCGGATGTACCATACGGTGTCTTGTTATCGGGTGGTCTCGACTCGTCCATTATCTCTGCTGTAGCCAAAAAATTTGCTGCCAAACGTATCGAAACAGATGGCCGGAGCGATGCTTGGTGGCCGCAACTGCACTCTTTCGCAGTCGGATTGAAGGGTGCTCCTGATTTGGCAGCAGCCCGCAAAGTTGCCGAACACATCGGGACCGTACACCACGAAATCAATTATACAATTCAGGAGGGACTCGACGCCCTGCGTGACGTGATCTACTATTTGGAAACCTACGATGTTACGACCGTACGGGCCTCAACACCGATGTACCTGCTGGCACGTGTAATCAAATCGATGGGTATCAAAATGGTCTTATCGGGCGAAGGCGCTGACGAACTGTTCGGAGGTTACCTCTATTTTCACAAGGCTCCTAATGCACAAGCCTTTCATGAGGAGACCGTCCGCAAACTAAGCAAACTGCATCTGTATGATTGTCTGCGAGCCAACAAGGCTTTGGCGGCATGGGGTGTAGAAGGACGAGTTCCCTTCCTCGACAAGGAGTTTATGGATATCGCCATGCGCATCAATCCGGAGGCCAAAATGGCCAAAGAGGGACGCATGGAGAAATGGATTGTCCGCAAAGCTTTCGAGGATCTGTTGCCGGAGAGCGTTATATGGCGTCAGAAGGAGCAATTTTCGGATGGTGTAGGATACAGCTGGATCGACACTTTGAAAAAGATCACCTCAGAGGCGGTATCCGACGAACAAATGAGCCATGCGGCAGAGCGTTTCCCGATCAATCCGCCGATGAACAAAGAGGAGTATTACTACCGGGCTATTTTCGAGGAGCACTTCCCGTCACAGTCGGCAGCCCGCACCGTACCATCCGTACCGTCAGTTGCATGCAGTACAGCTGAAGCGTTGGCATGGGATGCCTCTTTCCGAAACCTGAACGATCCTTCGGGCCGTGCAGTGAAAAACGTACACCAACAGAGCCTATAGATCATAATAGAGAAACGATAACGGGACACACTGTTCCCCGCCTCTCTGCTAATAAAAGAAGAACCGGTATCTTGCTATTGGATACCGGTTCTTCTTTTATTTATATAATCTATTTCTCCACCAGAAATTCACATCACTTTCAATCAAACACAGACCGTTTGGAGACTTTGCTGTAATTTATAAGGGAAATAGCATCATCATTATTCATCAATCATAACAGGCGGTTTGCGCAAAGGATAGACAGGCAAATCCCGACGGGAAGACTTACGATTATACCCTCTCCTGCTGCTCTGTCGTCGATTGACCATGTAACTCCTGGCGAATAATTGCACGATTTTTCCGTCCGTCCACAAATATATACAGAGGTGAAGGGAACCGTACATGACGAATATGTTCACTTTCGTACAGAGCGGGTAATGCTTCGAGTTGTGCCACATCGAAACAGCCATCTCCCTGGAAAGGATTAATCGTGACATACCCAACGCCAAAAGAGGTCAAGTTCTGGAAAAAGTGAGTACCCTGACTGGGTTCGACCCGGAAATTCTCCAAACCACATTCGACGATCACTTTGGCTTCAGAGATATGCGGCCACTTGATCGGTACTCCCAACCATGGATCACTCGATCCCCAACGTCCCGGACCAATTAGCACATAGGAACGTTTTTCGTTCCGCATCTGGGTATTGAGACGATTGACCTCTTCGGCCATCTGCTGAGTATGCGAAGCATCGAAACGATCGGGCCGAATATAGATCACATCGCTAACTCCATCAATGGCTCCAAGCCCCAATGCACTTTCGGCATAGATCAATGCTCCGTCACGATTCACATGCTCCCAATCAAGAGAGGTGTTCGAAGGACCTTCGACAATCGGACGAATCTGCAACAGATCAAAGATTTTATCCTCACCGTATGGCACATCCATATTGACAGCGAACTCGATTTCAACCGGACAGCGCAACTCCTGCTCACCATAAGCCAACATATCACAGAGAATCTCTGCCAAAGGGATCGTATCGTATTTGAGAATCTGGGAGAAGGTGATAATTTTCCTACCCTCTTCAAAACTGCTGTCCGAAATGCGCTGATTCTGCATATCCCATGTGGATGCGACATAACGCATATTGCGGAAATGACGGGCTTTGTTGATTTCAAAACTCTGGAGGTTTACGGCATCGTCAAGCGAAGTTTTGAACTCCTCGGGACGAAGATCCAACGCATACATGATGCGTTGGGTATCCCGCAGGGCAAATTCTGGGGTCGAAAGTTGCAATACATTCCGCGGATAACGGGGCGAAAAGCGGAGGGTTTGTCCTCCTTCCACCACCAGTTTTCCCAAGCCGAAAGCCATATTGACAATGCCATCTTCGGGTTTTTCATCTCCGATTGGATAGTAGTTGAGGGATCGGGCCACTCCCGAAATGGTGGGGAAGAAATAGCCGCTATCCTCGGTTCCACACACATCCTGGATCACCACAGCCATCTTCTCTTCGCTCAAGAGGTTGGAGCTGGCCTGAATATAGGCTCGACTTGCGGCAAAATAGACCGATGCATAGACACTTTTGATCGCCTTGCCCAACAGACGGAGCATCTGATCCTCATTTTTCGTTTTAGGGATCATATAGGTAGAATAGATTCCCGCAAATGGCTGATAATGGGAATCTTCCAATTTGGAACTGGATCGAACGGCCAATGGGCCGGTCACCGTGCGGATATAAGCCCTCAAATCATTGACCAACGCCTCGGGTAAACGTGAGCTGACAAATTCGGAGAGAATCTCTTCGTCGCTGACATCGGAATTGATGACATACATCAGACCATTATCTCGAATGAACTGATCGAAATAGTCGGTAGCCACCACCACCGTACAGGGCAGCATCACCTTGACCCCTTCGTATTTATCGTACAGATTGAACCTCTGCAACATATTATTAATAAAGGCCAACCCACGGGCTTTTCCGCCCAAAGAGCCTTCACCGATACGGGCAAACCAAATGTATCGGTTGTAGGTTTGGGCATCGAAGTGGGCCACCACACCATGCCCCTGCACAATACGGTACTCGGTAATAGCCTTCGATACGAACTCCCGGAGTTCATCCACCGTGGCAAAATGGTTTTCGGTCACTGACTTAAACATTCCAGCCAGCCGAAACAGACCACGCGCATACATCCATTTTGAAAAACGATTGCGTGCCGTATAGTACAACAACACATCTTCCGGTATCTCCTGCACCAAACGCTGCATATCTCGCAAGTCTCGCGCCCGACCGATCACCGCTCCCGTTTTGGGATCACGGAACACGAAATCGCCAAAAGCGAACTCCTCACTGATGTAGTCGCTCAATTCGATCAAAAGGGTTTTTGAATACTTCACGACGAAACCGACTCCCAACTCTTGCGCCGTAGCCCGCATACTCTCCTGCGAAGATTGCAACAGGAAAGGCATATGCGGATCGTCGTTACGGATAAGCCTACAAAGATCGATTCCGGCATCCAATTTTTCACTCTCAGAAGGATCATTTTTATGCACGACAAAACCCACATCGGAAATGACTCCCAGCAAGTTGCTCTTGTAACGTTCATAGAGCATCACGGCCTCTTCATAATTGGTAGCCAGCAAAATTTTCGGACGTCCTCGTTTCCGCAACATCTGCTGCTGCTCATTCAGAGCCTCCTTCAAAAACTCGGCACTTTGCTGCAGCACCAGACGATATATAGCCGGCAGGTAGGTCGAATAGTAGCGGATCGAATCCTCAACCAACAGGATCGACTGCACCCCTACCCCCAGAATATCGTTATCGGCATTCATTCGATCCTCGATCAGTTTGACAATGGCCAAAATCAGATCGGCATTTCCGTGCCAACAGAAGATATAATCGATGGCGGAACGATCTTCATGTTCAATTCGGCGATAAATATCTTTCGAATAGTTGATCAACAGCACGAACGGCAAATCAGCATGCAGGGCTTTCAGTTGTTTGGAAAAATGGAACACATCCAAATCTCCAACATTGAACATACTGATCACCAGGTCAAAATCATTCCGCTGTTTGAGTACCTCAACCGCTTCAGTGGCACTGCTTACACGCGTAAACGATGGAGGGTTACTCAAATTCAACTCCATGTATTCGCGGTTGATCTGGACTTCGAGTCGTCCGTCCTCTTCAAGGGTATATGCATCGTAACTACTGCAAATCAACAAAATACTGCGAATACGGCGACTCATCAGATTGTGGTAGTCGATACCGCGTAACGGTTGTGTTGAAGTCGAAATGGTATGGTGTGCCATAACTTGTGACGCTTTTCTGTAATCAATACAACAATGAGCAAATTTCTGATCTCAAACGGCCACCCGCCTGCACCTATAAAATACAGCATCTCAATTAAGTTTTTTGCAAGTCGTCAATGCTCTTCTTAAAAGGGAATTGCATGGCCATCTTCACAAATGTACAAAAATCCGACACGTCACTGCACCTTCTGGCGTTTTTCTTAATGGTACAACTACGAAAAAGTCTTTTACGGAACGATATTTCAAACGGAGTCCATAGTTCATGATCAGTAAAAAACTGGTTTATCTCTTACAAAGCCAATCTCGAATCCTATCATTCGACCAGACACGACCTTCGCCTCACTCCAACACAAAAGCCAGTCTTGATGAAGGAATAGGAGTTGAGAAATAGAGGAATAAGACGGATTTTTGGGCATACGTATCGTTTTTTTCTCCATTTTTCGAAAAATATACTTGTTAAAACAAGTTGTTTCGGTTAAATTTGTTCTCGCCAAAAACAAATAACCTAATCTAACCACATAAATACATGAGCCAAAACTCGAAACTGGTCGCCCGATCAGTGTTAATACCATTTATACTGGTTACCTCTCTCTTTTTCGCCTGGGGCTTTGCCAATGACATCACCAACCCCATGGTAAAAGCATTCTCCAAAATTTTCCGAATGAGCACCACCGATGGTGCATTGGTACAACTGGCCTTTTACGGCGGATATTTCGCCATGGCCTTCCCTGCTGCACTGTTCATTCGCAAATACTCATACAAAACCGGTATTTTGGTAGGTCTTGCCCTATATGCTTGCGGCGCACTGCTGTTCATTCCTGCCAGCAAAACAGGCCTTTATTTTCCATTCTTAATTGCCTACTTTATTCTCACCTGCGGTCTCTCGTTCCTCGAAACCAGCTCAAACCCCTACATCCTGAGCATGGGTGATGAGGCCACCGCAACCCGACGACTCAACCTGTCACAGGCATTCAACCCAATCGGATCGCTGTTGGGAATGTATTGCGCCATGGAGTTCATCCAGGCCCGCATGAGTCCTCTCGATACGGCAGAACGTGCACAACTCTCCGACGCCGAATTCGAAGCACTCAAAGCCGCCGATCTGAATGTATTGATCACCCCGTATGTCATCGTAGGTTTGGTCATCCTGGCCCTATTTTTCTTGATCTATTTCACCAAAATGCCGAAAAATGGGGACAAAGGCCACTCGATGAATTTGGGACAGGTCTTGAAACGTATCTTGGCTATTCCCCGCTATCGTGAAGGTGTAATTGCCCAATTTTTCTATGTAGGGGCGCAAATCATGTGCTGGACCTTTATTATCCAGTACGGAACCCGCGTCTTCACCCATATGGGTATGGAGGAGCAGGATGCCGAAGTGCTGTCGCAACAATACAACATCGCCGCTATGGCCATCTTCTGCGTCAGCCGATTCATCTGCACCTTCCTGATGAAATATTTTTCACCAGGCAAGCTGCTGATGATCTTCGCCGTAGCCGGAGTAGCCCTGACCGCCGGTGTAATCGGATTCCAAAACATTTACGGCATGTATTGTCTGGTAGGGGTTTCTGCTTGCATGTCGTTGATGTTCCCAACCATTTACGGTATTGCTCTTGAAGGGCTGGGCGACGATGCCAAATTCGGAGCAGCAGGTCTGATCATGGCCATTTTGGGTGGATCCATCATGCCTCCCGCCCAAGCAGCCATTATCGACCAGGGTACGCTGTTCGGCATGCCGGCCGTAAACGTCTCATTCATCTTGCCGTTGATCTGTTTCGTTGTGATTATCATTTATGGCTACCGTAGCCATACAATCCACCACAAAGATCATCGGCTTGCAGCCAAAGCCCGCGCTTAACCATAGTAATTCCTATAAAATTATCGAGCCGACTCATAAAACGTGAGAGGATAGAGGATAAATATAGATGAATCTGAATCTCACGTTTTGATTCGCCTCCCTGTTTCGGACACAAATTAACACCGAACCTTATGAAACCGTTCCGAATCAGCACATTGGGTCTGTACTGCATCCTATTGGGAATTTTACTCACAGGATGTCACCAACCAACACCCAATCCAACAGCAATCGGTTCGGATACCAATAGACAAACAACTGATACCATGTGGAAACAAGAGTTTGAACAACTGCTACCTAAATTGGGCCATCGCAACTGGATTTTGGTTGTCGATCAGGCATACCCTTTACAAAGCGCTCAAGGTATTATTACGATCGATACAGAACAACCGCTCCCCGCCATACTGAAAGAGCTGGTCAACATGTTAAACCAAGCCCCACACGTCAAACCGATCTACTATACCGATTTGGAGTTGCAGGCTCTTTCCGACGAGATTTGCCCTGGAGCCGAACAGGCCCGACTGGATATTTTCAACGAACTGAATGGAGCACAAGTCAATACAATTCTCCACGAAGAGGTATTTGCCAAAATTGACGCTGCATCCAAACTGTTCACCACAGTTGTTCTCAAGACACAATCTCGAATTCCCTACTCTTCGGTCTTTATCGAACTGGATTGTGGCTATTGGACTTCAGACGCAGAAGAGGCTCTTCGCGCCAAGATGAAGACGATGTAAGCAAACGCACTTTTCGCAGCTACGCACGATACAAACTGTCGTCCGCGTGCAGCATATCATCAAAAAGGATAAAACAGTCCTCGGTCATTCAAACTAATCGCGAGTATAAACTGTTAATTCTGTTTTCAAGTCATAGCTGCGTATTGGGGGAGACACTAAAGCTCTAAGATAAATTAGATGTAGATTTACCTTAGTGTATTATTTCAGCAACCTAACCTAAATAAAATAAAAGCGACCGCCCATTGACTAAAGATCAATGGGCGGTTTTCATATCATGTACTTATGCCCTCCACTTAAATAAGATGCATAAATCATTTTCAGAACACCTTTCCTTTTATTAATTAAGGCAGGTCAAACCTATAAACAAAGAGCAATTCCACCGCACGAACATTCCAATATCTTGGAAAGTACCACAACAGCATTACCTCAAAAAGTCACACACCAATTTGATCTGAAATATTATCAACCAACGGTTAACTATAATCCGATCAGTCGCAATTCATCGGCAATCGCCCCCTCACGACGAACAATCGTGAGCAACTGCTCTTGCATCTCTTCAGAAGGGGTAATCACTCCACGTGCTTCAGGATAATGCAAAATCCACTCCAAGCCTGCATTTTGCAAAGCAAACGTGGTTTCAATATAACGCAAGTGGGTCGGCTCATCCAATGCAAAATTGACTGCCACTTTGCGATTCAACACGGCTGTTTCCGGAAATTTATCCCCGTACTCATCTTCAGCCCCAATATTCACCAAAAGTTGTCCTTGCAAGAAGGGTTCAACAGGATATGACCGACTGATCACCCCTGCAACTGAAGTGGCGGTTACAATATGCGTCGCACGCTGCACCGCTGCAATCACGGCATCCCGATCCGTCATATCAATAAACGGAAACGCCCCGACCGGCGTCTGCTGCAGCCGATCGCACCTCGATCGGGCCTCCACCACCTCGACCTGAGCACCAGCTGCTTTTAACCGGATACCTACTCCACTTCCAATCTTACCGAACCCAAACAGCAACCACCGCTGCGATGCATCGACCTGATGGCCGAACAACTGCAGCCCCCGAATCAATCCGTCCCCGGTGCCGAGTGCCCCTTCAATACGTTTGATCCGACTACCATCCGTATTAAAGCAAGGCTTAGTTGAGTTCTCGTAATAGGAAATACCGGAATGTGTCAATTCGGCAAAACCATACCGGGGATGCAAATCACAATGCAGGCCTATACAATCCGAAATCAAATCAAACTCATCACTCTTGTCTCGAATGACACGCAATCCGATCTGCTCCGCCCAATCAATAAAGGCCGGATCGAAAGGCACACCTTTGATATGGGAGAGTGTCACCTGAGCTCCACCGGCAATAAGTGGTAAAAATTTGGCAATCGTATTAAAGAAAAGAGGTGTCGCCTCCAAAATTTTTAATCCAGCAAACGGTTTTCTTGACTCAAAATCTGCATACTGAGCTCGAATCACGGGATAATCCTCCGGACGATAATGTTTCTGGAGATAAGTCAATAATTGATCAACCATCATAAAATGCATTATATATCCGATCTTCAAGTTGTTATGTAAATAACAGTCGATCGGAGCAAACAAAAATACAACATTTTAAAATACGCTAAGTATTGCAAATATGCAATCCAAACTACCTATAAACGCTCTCACTCGAAGATAAAAAAGATGATTTATTCCGCATCAAATGGTGTTTTTTACGAAAAAAGAATTACTTTTGACTCACTGAAAATTTATGCAGGGAGTTTTGTGTAATTTTCTCACAGAAAAACACATTTTGTTTTTTCCCAAACGTAAAGCGCAAAAATTGACTAATTTTCAAAATAAAACTTTAACTTGTAGAAGGAAAACAAAAAAACAACCAAACCAAACAAACCAATCAATACTTAAAACATGAAAACAAAATCTTCTAAACCTGCAAAGAATTCTGTAGGCGGCGTACGTACTGCCGGTGTTGTTCTGCTGATTTGCTTCATCATCGCAGTATGCCTGTTCAACTTCTTGTTCGGTAACCCTGCAAACTTCCAGGGTGGTGATCCTAACAACCATCCGCTGCCAGGTAACCTGTTGGGTACTATCTACAAAGGTGGTGTTATCGTGCCTGTACTTCAGACTCTGTTCTTGACCGTATTGGTTCTGAGTGTTGAGCGTTGGTTCGCTATCCGCAAAGCTAACGGTAAAAGTAACCTGACCAAATTCGTTCGCAACGTGAAAGATTGCCTCGAAAAGAACGACTTGGACGGTGCTCGTGCATTGTGCGAGAAACAGCGTGGTTCAGTTGCTAACGTTGTTTTGTCAGCTCTGGAGACTTACTCTCAGGTAGAAAACGACAGCACTCTGAACAAAGAGCAGAGCGTTGCAGCTATTCAGAAACGTCTGGAAGAGGCTACCGCATTGGAATTGCCTACTCTGGAGCAGAACCTGCCGGTTATCGCAACCATGACTACTCTGGGTACTCTGGTCGGACTTCTCGGTACCGTTATCGGTATGATCCGTGCATTCGCCGCTCTGGCAAACGCTGGTGCTCCTGACTCAATCGCACTGTCAACCGGTATCTCTGAGGCCTTGATCAATACCGCATTCGGTATCGCAACTGGTGCTTGCGCCGTTATCTCTTACAACTACTACACTAGCAAAATCGACAAACTGACTTACAGCATCGACGAAGTAGGTTTCACCATCGTTGCAGCTTACAACGTAGCACACAAATAAACCCATCAGACACGTTTAGCTATGCCTAAAGTAAAAGTAAAAAGAAAAAGTACGTTCATCGACATGACTGCCATGAGCGATGTGACCGTACTTTTGCTTACTTTCTTCATGCTGACGTCGACCTTCATCCAGAAGGAGCCTGTCCAGGTAAATACGCCGGGTTCAGTTTCTGAGATCAAAATTCCGGAAACAAACATCCTGCAAATCCTGGTAGACCCCACAGGCAAGGTATTTATGAGCCTTGACCGCCAAGAAGATCGTGTCGAAGTGCTGAAGAAGATGGGTGAACAGTACGGCGTATCGTTCACGAACGAGGAGCTGAATAAATTTAAATTGGCAAACTCGTTCGGCGTGGACATCAGAAAGATGAAACAATTCTTAGACCTGCCTTCTGACCAACAGGATGCAAATCTGCCTAAGTTGGGAATCCCGACTGACAGTACCAACAACCAGTTCAAAGAGTGGGTTAAGATTGCACGCGAACAGAACCGTGATCTGCGTATCGCCATCAAAGCGGACCAGACCACTCCTTACGCACAGATCAAAACCATTATGACCTCTCTGCAGGATATCCGCGAAAACCGGTATAACCTGATCACTTCCCTCAAAGCCGCATCTAGCGACATGTAAACGTTAATCGATTAAAAGTAAAAAGCATATGGCTGAAGTACAACAAAAAGATAACGGAGGGAAGCAGAAAGGCAAACAGAAGAAAATGACCATCCGCGTGGACTTCACCCCGATGGTGGATATGAACATGCTTCTGATCACTTTCTTCATGCTGTGTACCTCCCTCAGCAAGCCGCAGACCATGGAAATCAGTATGCCTTCTAACGACAAAGTGACTGAAGAAGAGCAGAACAAAGTACAGGCTTCGCGCGCTATTACCGTCCTGCTGGGCGCTGACAACCAATTGTTCTATTATGCTGGTGAACCAAGCTATGAGGACTATACTTCATTGAAAGAGACCTCATACGAACCTGATGGTTTGCGCGCCTTGTTGCTCAACCGCAACAAAGAGGTCGTAACCAAAATGAACCAGTTGAAACAGGACAAAGCTGATAACAAACTCACTGAAGAGCAATACGACGAAAAGGTTAGCGAGCTGCGCAAAACCGAAAGAACTTCACCGATCGTCTTGATCAAGGCTACCGATGAAGCCAGCTACAAAAACCTGATTGACGTATTGGACGAAATGCATATCTGCAATATCAGCAAATACGCGATCGTCGATATCACTGATGGAGACAAGTTCTTGATGGAGAACTTGCTGAGCAAAGGTGGATTGACCGAACAGATCGACCGCTCAAAATAATCAACTAACACACATTAAACCGAAAGAAAATGGCTAAAATAGATTTGACTTCGAGAGAGTGGTGCGAGTTGGTATTTGAGGGTAAAAACAAAGCCTACGGTGCCTATGAGATGCGTCAAACCTCTCCTTCGCGCCACAATAAGGCTCTTGTGATTGTCGTCATCTTCATCTTAATCGCTTTCTCTCTCCCTTTCCTGTTGAAAGCAGTATCTGACAGACAGGATAAAGAGGTTATGGAAGAGGTAACCACTCTTGCTAACTTGGAGACTCCGGAAGAGGAACCAGAACAGCAAGAGCTCAAAAAACCGGATCTTCCTCCTCCTCCCCCACTGAAAAGTACCATCAAGTTCACCCCTCCGGTGATCAAGAAGGACGAAGAGGTGCGCGAAGAGGATGAGATGAAGACTCAGGAAGATTTGAACCTCAACAAAACCGCAATCTCTATCGCTGATATCAAAGGTACCGATGACATTCATGGTAAAGATATCGCTGATATCCGTGAAGTCGTTAAGGAACCTGTAGAAGAGAAAAAACAGGAGATTTACCACACTGTAGAGCAGATGCCACAGTTCCCGGGTGGTGACACCGAGTTGTTGAAATATATCCGTGACAACTTGCAGTATCCGCAAGCTGCTTTGGAAAACAACATTCAGGGACGTGTTATCGTACAGTTCGTCGTGGGTAAAGATGGTAAGGTAACCAATGTACAGATTCTGAAAGGCGTAGACCGTTTGTGCGACCAAGAAGCTGTTCGTGTGATCGAGTCAATGCCACAATGGATCCCTGGTAAACACAATGGTGTTGCCGTACCAGTTTACTACCGCGTACCGGTAACCTTCAAGATTCTTCGATAAGAATTTCAACCTATCATCATACCGGACATTCCACAAAGGAGTGTCCGGTATTTTTTTTGTTATTAAGTGCTCATTCTATTTCAGAAACTTTAATATGGCAAACAATTGCACACACATTCGTATAATAACTATAGGATCATTTCACAACATACCTCTACCATTACCTCCACATCGGAATCAACAATCCCCTGTTGATTGTATCAGCAACCGGCCCAATACATGCAACCCTATTAATCATCAACCATCTACTTTACACTGTCCCATGGTTTTATCACTGAATAATTACTATATTTAAAAACCAGAATAAATCGCCCGCACGTATTTCAGGTTAGGGAGCCAAAGAGGCACCTCTTAGACAGCATTTTTCAGCTAACGAACCTGAGGCCAGTTTGCAGACACGCCGTACCTTGCATCAGCACCCATCAAATAGATTTATGGGAAGGTCATTGCAATTCAATTATACGCTTGAATAACAGAACATAACCATTCTAATCAGCTCACAGCTCTTTACCCTGCCTTTCAATAAGGTAAGAATAGAGAACCTTTCAAAAGTAACACACGCAACATAAATTCGATATCTGCCATGAAAAAACGGACGACAACTCTGGCCATCGTGCTATTAGTAATGGGGAGCGGAATTGTGTACTACTGTCTGACCAATGATTTAGGGGGATTCATGACCGACAAAACAATAGCAAACACATCTGTAATCCAGACACAAAATTCAGCTATTGAAACAAAAGAGACAACAGTACAACAAGAACCCAAAACTGAGACAAATCGAAAAATTTACAAAACGGTTGAGCAGATGCCCGAATTTCCGGAAGGAATGCAAGCTTTATTGCACTATATCCGAAGCCATCTGCAACCCCCACCCGATTCCATACGGAATCGTATTCAGGGCAGAGTAATCGTCCGGTTCGTGGTGGAACCGGACGGAACAATTACCAACGCTGAGGTTATTAAAGGGCTTCATCCGTTTTGTGACCGAGAGGCCATTCGTCTTATCGAGTCCATGCCGCAATGGATTCCGGGTAAACACAATGGTATCGCCGTACCGGTCTACTTTTACATACCGGTCAGTTTTACGATCACCAATTACATGACAGGCAATCCGTCTCTGGGACCAATCTCAATAGCAGATCGTCCGGATCGGGTAAAAATACTAGATCACCCGATTGTGGACACAATAACAGGTAATAGACAAACAACGGTCCCTGAAATATACTATGTTGTCGAACAGATGCCCCGATTTCCGGGCGGTGATACTGCAATGCTGAAATACATTCGTGAAAATCTACGTTATCCGCAGGCAGCCATCGAAAAGGAGATTCAAGGGAGGGTGATTGTGAAATTAGTTGTGAATACCGATGGAACCTTGTCAGACATTTACGTAATCAAACCGTTAGATCCGCAGTGTGACCAGGAGGCGATCCGCATCATACAATCGATGCCCCGCTGGATTCCCGGCCGACACAATGGGGTTGCCGTACCAGTTTACTACCTCGTACCGGTAACCTTCAAAATTTGATGAACGGATTTTGGGATCAACCTTCACTCGAGAACACCTTAGCTCAATCCCGTTTGCTACATATACACAAGAGTTTACTACATAGGGCAAGAGGGCAGGATACCAACAGTCCTCTTCCCGACTGCAATTCTTTGCATTAGTTCTCTCAAACGAGACAATATTCAGTCCTCTGTCTCGTTAAAAGAATATTCCCTACAAAGAGGAAATACCTCCTGAGAAAGTTGTGTAGAGTCATCGTTAAACATGAGCTAACCAAGATTGGACAAAGGAAAGAAAATAGTCGACGAAAAAGCTATTTTTCTCTACATAAACATAGGTATTCATACGATTTTCTTATCTTTGCATAAATAGGGATCAAAGCTATGGGATACAAGGATAGAACAAAGCCCCGCACAGGCAAAGAATTGGTCATGTATGCGTTCGGCATATTTATGCTTATCTTCTATTTGGGAATGGCCTATATCTTTCTGTTCTCGAAAGTTTTAACAGAAAATCTGTCCCCCACCGTTCGATATATCATGGGAGGCATTTTTTTAGTTTACGGCATATTCCGCTTATATCGGCAAATTCGTATCGGTAAAGCAAGCACGTACGGCACTTACGAAAACGAAGACTAAAAAAAAATGATCATGACAAAACATATTGCATTCATCCTTCTGTTGGGAATGGCTGTAACGGCAACCTCCTGCCGCAATAAGACCCAAGCCCCAACTGACACCGTTTCGAGTGGTGTGATTAAGATCAGTGTGGATGAAAGTTTCCGTCCCCTGATCCAGGAAGAGATTGACGTATATGAAGGATTATACCCCGCTGCGGGTTTGATTCCCGAATATACGAGTGAAGTCGAAGCGATCAACTTGTTATTAAAGGACAGCGTTCGGTTGACAGTAAGCACTCGCAGACTGACCGAAGCGGAGATTAATGGTCTCCAAGAAAAAAAGCTGTTTCCCAAAGAGATCAAAATTGCCACAGATGGTATCGCGCTCATTACGCATAAACAAAATGCTGATACAATCTTATCCGTACCGGATTTGACAAAAATCCTTACCGGCAAAATTACCCAATGGAGCGAGCTCGATCCGAAAAGTAAACTTGGCAAAATTCAGGTGGTCTTCGATAACAGCAACTCGAGCACAATCCGATATGCTATCGATTCGCTTTGCAAAGGGCAACCGCTGTACCAGGGATTAACCGCACTGGGAACCAATCCTCAAGTGATTGATTATGTAGCCAAAACGCCCAACGCTCTCGGAGTTATCGGAGTAAGTTGGATTGGCAACAAAGCAGACTCAACCAATCTATCCTTCTCAGAACGTATTAATGTCATGCGTATCAGTCGGGAAAATCCGGCATTGGTAGCCAACAGCTGCAAGCCGTTCCAGGCCTATTTGGCATTAGGACGCTATCCTCTGACACGTGACGTTTACATCATCCTGACCGAACCTCGCAGTGGTTTGGCATCTGGATTTACCACCTATATCTGTTCAGACCGTGGTCAACGGATTCTGCTCAAATCGGGAGTAGTACCCGCGACTCAAGCCATTCGATTGGTTGACGTCCGCGACGAATTATAAGAAACACTACATTGAAACTTAAATAACAAAAACGAATTATGAACATCCGGAAAACAATGCTGGCCACTACCCTGTTTTTTGCAGGAAGCGCCACCGCCCTGTTAGCAGACAACAGCAAGGCAATCGAATTCTACAAAACAGGTCGAATCGAACCAGCCAAAGCAATGCTGCTACAGAACATCGCTAACGGTGCCGGTGACAAAGCAGAAGCAGCCTACTATCTCGGTGAAATCTACAAGGAAGCTAATCAGCTTGACTCAGCTGCCTATTACTACAACATGGGAAAACAAGCTGATCCTGCCAACCAAATGAACGTTATTGGTGAGCTCTCCTTGTTGAAGATGACCAATCCGCTCGAGGCTGATACAAAATTTGACGAGCTTTTAAACAATAAGATCAACCGTAAGAATCCTGAATTGTTCGTAGCTGCCGCAGCAGTTTACAAGGATCGTCCGATCAAAGCGCAACAATTCCTGGATCAAGCCCGTGCATTGGATAAAAAATTGGCGAGCATCTATGTGTTGATGGCCGACGTACAGGCTGCAAACAAAGATTACAACGGTGCTGCTGCAAACTACGAACAGGCTCTTTCATTCGATCCGAACTGCAAAGAGGCTTACGTAAAATATGCACGTATTTATGCACCGATTAATGCTTCAGTTGCTGCAGACGTTCTGAACCGTATGCTTGCACAGGATCCTTCATCTGCTGTCGCTCACCGTGAATTGGCTGAGATCTACTACCAGGAGGGTCAATTGCTCAAAGCTGCCGAAGCTTATGCTGAATACATTAACGACCCATACGTCTCTACAAGCGACTATGCTCGTTATGCAACGATCCTCTTCTTCAAAAAGGATTACGAAAAATCGAAAGAGATCGTCAATTTGGCTTTGCAAAAAGATCCCCAAAACATGGTATTGAATCGTCTGCTGTTCTATAACGATGCAGATTTGAAGAATGACGATGCAGCTCTTAGCGAAGCAGAAGCTTTCTTTAATGCCGGTTATCCTGCAGAAGATTACATCAGCCAAGATTACCTCTATTATGGACGTTTGCTGATCAACAACAAACAGACTGAAAAAGGTATCGCTCAATTGCAAAAAGCACTTGAGCTCGATCCTAAACAGGTAGCTTTGTATCAGGAGATCGCAGAAGCTTACGAGACCATTGACAACTATGACAGTGCCATTGCCAACTACAGCCTCTACATCCAGCATATGCCTGAAGAAGAGGTACAGGTAACCGACTACTACAACATCGGCCGTGCAGCATACTTTGCAGGCAACAGCATTGACACAACAGTTACGGATTATGCAGTTAAACAGAAAGCATACTTGAACAAAGCTGACAGCATGTTTGCATTTGTTGCAGAGAAGGTACCCGACAGCTATCTGGGATATTTCTGGCGTGCCCGTGTACAGTCAGCTCTTGACCCGGAGACAACCGAAGGTTTGGCAAAACCATACTACGAAAAGACTATCGAAGTACTGGATGCGCAGGGAGACGACAGACCTCAGATCTACATTGAGTGCTACAGCTATCTGGGATACTACTATTTCGTAAAAGAGGATGTTGCAAACTCTAAGACCTATTGGGAAAAGATTTTAGCTATCGATCCTGAACACGAAGTGGCAAAACGTGCTTTGGAAGCAATGAAATAGGCTTTCTCCAGTATAACCTGATCATAAAAATGACCCCTGCTTGCGAGCAGGGGTCATTTTTTATTTCATACTTACCTCTACCCCACCCAAATTCAATTTCGTTTCCTCCCCAATACATCAATAAAGATTCTATTACATCTTGACATCTTGGGAAACGCACCTTACCCCAAACAGTTCTTGGAAATCATCTGCAAATTCTATGAACAGGACTGTTATCACATCAAATAAGCCGCATCTAACCTATTAATTTGTTTCCCTTATAATTTTTATTGAATTGGCCTCGACAAAATCCTTTTTAATTATCTAAAAACATCTTTTTAACCTTAAACGATTCGGCATTGACACCTCAACTATCCATTATTTCTCTCAATTCCTCATATCAATGTCCAGAACTGACAAAAAATTTATCGCCATGTAAAAAAAATAGACACATTCCAAGGCGCGCAAAACAGCTATATTGCTGATTTACAAATCAATGAAAATATGGCATAGCTTTGGAATGCAAAAGAGCATAAAGGAAATTAACTCAATCATGAGATGAAAACAGCACTTCTCACCCTCGCAGTGTCCATTTTATTGACACCTCTTTATGCTCAAGAAAAGATGACTCTGGAAGCATGTATGAAATATGCTATCGAACACTCGACAAGTGTGCAACAACAAGAGATTGCCCTTGAAGATGCACGGCAAAATTATATCGGTGCAGTAGCGTCAGCCATGCCCTCGATCAATGCATCCACTGGAGGCACCATGAATTACGGCCGTTCGATTGACCCGGAGACCAATACCTACACCACCACCTCTACCTTTAATAACTCGTACAGCTTGTCGGGATCTTTGACCGTATTCAATGGTTTATCGACCATCAACACCATCAAAGCCACGAAGGTCATGCGAGCCATGGGTATCGAAGAACTACAGCTGGCTCGCGACCAAATAGCCATGAACACCATGTCGGCCTATTTCGATGTCGTTTACTATTACGGCACCGTAGAGATTGCCCAAGAACAGTTAAGGACCAGCCAGTTGGAGTTGAAACAGGTGCAGGAACAATATGAACTCGACCTGAAAGCTCCAGCCGATGTAGCTGAAGTGGAGGCACAGGTGGCCAATTACGATTATCTGCTTACAGAACAACAGAGCAACTTGGAGTTGGCTTTAATCGAGCTGCGAAAAGTGATGAACTACCCACAAGAAGAGCCTTTGGAAATTGATACCGAGGTAGACATAGAAGGGATGTTGATTACCGAAACTCTCGAAGAGGTCTTGAATTACGCATTGGTGTACAATCCGCAAATACGTTCCAAAGAGATGAACAGCCGTTACTACGAATTGAATTACGCGAGCACCAAAGGACGTTATCTCCCTTCGATCAGTCTCTCTGGAGGGTTCAGTACCAACTATTTTGTCAATGTAGACTCACCAGGCAATTACGCCAAATACTTTAATCAGTTGGGTAACAACCGTGGATATTATGTAGGCATGTCAATGTCGATTCCCATTTTTTCGGGCTTGAGCCGACGGGTGGCAAAACATCGTGCAAAATTACAATATGATAATGCCATCCTTGCCCATACAGAACAACGTCGGACATTGGAAAGTGAAGTGGCCAAGACCTATCAGGAGATGCAGAATTTTGGAAAGCAATATATAATGAGCCAAAAAAAAGTACAGGCAAACGATCTGGCTTACCGCAGCGTGTCACAAAAATTTGCGGAGGGAATGGTTACAGCCATTGATTTACAGACCGCATCAAACAATCTGCTACAAGCTCGCTCCGATCTGCTTCATGCGCGGCTGCAATACATCATCAAATGTCGCATGGTGGGCTATTACAATGGGATTCCGCTGATACGTTAACAAACACCCATTACGACAGAAAACCGCAGCGAAAAAACTGTCCTTCAAACGGATTCCAACTAAAACAATAAAAATGTAAATACGAAAATACACTGTACCATGGATATCAAACGAGAAAAAAAGACCGGATGGAAAGCAATTTTCCAAAAGAAATATTTGCCCTATCTGTTTGGCGGTATATTTCTAATCTTTGTCGCCATACTGTTGTTACGCAGCAATGCATCCGTACTGCGTGTCAGTGCCGACGTGGTAACCATTTCGGAGGTTGAAAAGGGCGAATTCAACGACTACGTTCGCCTGACCAGTACAGCACAACCGATCACCACCGTTCAACTCTCACCGCTGGAAACAGGCGTAGTTGAGCGGATCGTAGCCGAAGAGGGTACGAAAGTACGTCGGGGCGACGTAATTGTCGAGATGTCTAACAACTCTTTGAGCATGCAGATTCTGCAATCGGAAGCAGACCTGGCCGAGAAACAAAACATTCTGCGCAATACGTTGATCTCCATGGAACAGGAACGTCTGACCTTGAAACAGGACAAACTACAACTCGACATTGATGTCGATCGCAAATACCGGGCTTATATGCGCAATGAACGGCTCTACAAGAACAATTTGCTGGCCAAGGAGGATTGGATGCAGTCGAAAGAGGATTATGAACTGGCCCTGAATCAGCGAACGCTGAATGAGGAGAAGCAGTACCAGGATTCGCTTTTCCGCTCGAATCAGGTGGGGCAGATGGAAGAGAGTCTTCGCTCGATGTCCCTGAACATGCAGTTGATCCGGCAGCGAGTCGATAACCTGAAGATCAAAGCGCCTATTGATGGTGAGGTGGGTATGCTAAACGTTGTATTGGGGCAGTCTGTCGGAGAGGGCACCGCAATCGGACAGGTCAACGATCTATCAGCGTACAAGGTGACGGCTCAGATCGATGAGCACTACATTGATCGGGTCACGATTGGACTAACGGCATCTTTCGAGCGACAGGACAACCTTTATGAGATGGTGCTGCGGAAGGTCTATCCGGAGGTACGTGAAGGACAATTCCGCGCCGACTTTGTCTTTTCGGGCGAGGTTCCGGAAAACATTCGCAGTGGGCAGACCTACTACCTGAACCTGCAACTCGGACAGCCGACTGAGGCCGTGATGATTCCACGCGGATCCTTCTACCAGTTGACGGGTGGCTCCTGGATCTACGTTGTAAATGCGGAAGGGACCAAGGCGTTCCGTCGCAAGATTCGGATCGGTCGTCAAAATCCTCAATATTACGAGGTTCTCGAAGGACTTGATCCTGGCGAGAAGGTAATTACCTCATCGTACGACAATTTTGGAGAACACGACGTGCTGATGCTTAAATAAAATCTATTAAATTACTCTACCTAAACCCCAATTACTGTTATGTTCCGAGATTTTCTCATGCTGCTGCGCCGTTATACGGCATCATCCATCCTAAATATTATCGGGATGGCCCTGGCCTTTGCATCGGCCTACATCATTCTGGTCCAGGTCAATTTCGACATGTCCTATGACCGAAAGATCCCCAACGCCGAGAATATCTACCGCATGGATAAGCCGAGCCTGGTCAAGGAGGGAATGTGGTCCACGTTGAATAATCGTTATGGTCCATCTGAAGTCTGTGAGCATGTTCCCGGAATTATAGGAGTCACTTCGATGAGTTTATACTGCGCTGATGTCGCTTACCAATTTGTGATCAACCGACCAAACGGCAGCAATACGTTAAAAGCCAAAATGGCCCAAATAGAACGATCGGGTCTGGATGTATTCAACTTCACTGCTGTCGCTGGTTTATTCGATCAGTTTATCGGCCCATCGACTGCCGTCGTATCAGCCTCTTACGCCAAACAACATGGACTCACGGTTGGGGATGTTCTGCATTCTAAAACATATAACTCCTATGGACTGGACGCCAAAACACCCATTACCATTGTAGCGATCTACAAAGATTTTCCCGCCCCAGGAGAGTTCTCCGAATACAATCTATTTCTCGGGTTGCCGCCCAAAGAACAAACCAGACGTGGAAATTATTCCTATCGTGCCTTTGTGCGACTACAAGATGGGGTTTCACCGACAATGGTAACAAACACCATCAATAATTTAGTACGTCTTTCGGCGGAACGACAAGGAATTTCGCCTGAACGAATGGACCTTGCACTTCGAATGGCAAGTGTACGACTGAGTAATCTCAAAGACCTCTATTTCCTCAATAACATAGAGTATGCCGGTATCACGGGGAACCGCTCTACGACATATACGCTATTGGGAGTTGCCATTCTGATTATTGTCATTGCCTGCATCAACTTTTTCAACTTTTTCCTCGCGCTGGCACCCGCAAGAATCCGGGCCTTCAATACCCGAAAAGTATTCGGAGGCTCCAACCTGCGCCTACGTTTAGGCGTCATGACCGAAACACTCGGCCTGATCATCCTGGCCCTGCTGATCGGAGCCGTGTTAGTCCTGCTCTTTGCGGACTCTTCCCTGGCCGACTATCTCACAATTTCGGTTTTTGCTCCAAACAACCTGATTCTCGCCATGGCATTAATCAGCCTTGCCTTACTACTCGGAGTCCTTATCAGCCTCTACCCGGCCTATTACATCACCTCATTCCCGCCGGCATTAGTTACTAAGGGTGATTTTCAAGCCTCTCCATCGGGCGTGTTGATACGGAATATCCTGATCGGGATCCAATTTGTTATCTCGACCGCACTGATCATTGTAGCTCTGTTTATCAACCTACAACACCGCTACATGATGAACTACGACATGGGATTCCAGAAAGACGAGCTGCTCACCGTACTCATAAAGCCTTTCCAAAGCTATGCTGCCACCGATGCCTTTGTGGCCAAATTGAAACAAAACCCGATGATCATTGATGCAGCCTTTGCTACAGGAGATTTTGTCACCTCAGAGAGACCATCAAACTGGGTATACGAACATGACAATAAACTGGCCGGTTATGCCTTTTATTCCGTATCGTGGAATTTTCTGAAAGTCATGGGGATCGATGTTGTCGAAGGACGAGATTTCACCAAGGATGACGAAAAACGAAACGGTGTGTACATCTTCAACGAAGAGGCTAAACGACAATTCGAACTGAAACTCGACCAAGAGCTCCGTGGACACAATGGGCAGGCACCTATAATCGGCTTCTGCAAGGATTTTCATTCCAAACCGCTGCAATACGGTTTAGAGGCGTTTGCATTCTACGTCATGGGGGCTCATCCGTGGGATTACCCATCTCACGCCTATATCCGTGTAGCCGCAGGAACCAACTATCGGGATGCGATGGATTACATCCACAAAACGGTCCTGGAGTTCGACCCTTCACTCAACGACAACATGATCCAAGTCCAAATGTTTGACGATGAGCTGGAGGTCTATTACGAAGCGGAAGAACGCCTCGCCAAACTGATCACCATCTTTACCCTCCTTTCAGTGATTATCTCGATCATGGGGGTATTCGGGTTGGTACTGTTCGAAACCCAATATCGCCGCAAAGAGATCGGCATCCGCCGAGTTCACGGCGCCTCCGTGCAGTCGATCCTCGAAATGTTCAACCTGCAATTCCTGCGCATCACGCTCATTTGTGCAGCGGTGGCCATTCCAATCAGCTACTACTTCGTCAATCGTTGGCTAACCGGATTTACAGCCCGAATGCCGATGTACTGGTGGGTATTTGCGCTGGCGGTGGTGATCATCTGCCTGATCGTTGTCGGAACCGTTACGGCCCGCAGCTGGAAAGCTGCCAACGAAAACCCGATCAACTCGATCCAACACTAACACAATATTAACTGACAAAAACTCTATACACTGTCAACAATTCTTTCCAGTCTGCCTTGTATTCCTGAAAATAGGATAAAAATCAAAAAATACTAACACAATAAAACCTTACTACTATGCCGATGTTAAAAGTTGAAGAGCTCAAAAAAAGTTTCTTAACCGAAGAGATTGAAACCATCGCCTTAGACGGCGTGTCTTTTGAAGTAGAAGAGGGTGAATTTGTTGCTGTGATGGGGCCATCCGGATGTGGCAAATCTACCCTGCTTAACATTCTCGGTCTGTTGGACAATCCAACCGGCGGCAAATATTATCTATTGGATCGAGAGGTTGGAAATCTGCGTGAACGAGATCGTACTAAATTCCGTCGAGGGCATATCGGCTTCGTCTTCCAGTCGTTCAACCTGATCGATGAACTCAACGTATTTGAAAATGTGGAGTTACCATTGATCTATCTCGACGTCAAACCTTCGGAGCGCAAAAAACGGGTAAATGCCATTTTGGAACGTATGGATATTACCCATCGTGCCGCTCATTTTCCACAACAACTCTCAGGAGGACAACAGCAGCGTGTAGCCATTGCTCGAGCCTTGGTTTCCAATCCCAAATTGATTCTGGCCGACGAGCCCACCGGTAACCTCGATTCGAAAAACGGACAGGAGGTTATGAATCTGCTTCAGGAGCTCAATCGTGAAGGGACAACCGTCATCATGGTCACCCACTCACAACACGATGCAGGCTTTGCAGGACGCACGCTCGGTCTTTTCGACGGAAAGTTGGTAACCGACGTAACCAAACGTCTTTAAACCTAGCGGCAAAGCTTAGGTTTGCAAAATAAAATGCATCTAAAGACCCTCCCAACTTAATTTTTCATAATACACTATTGATTGGGAAGCCGTCCGATTTAGATTGGACGGCTTTTTATTGTTGCACTATCACACACAAAATTGGTTCTCCTACTTGCTACCCATCAGCGACCATGTGCTTTGTTCCTGTATTGAGCCACGGAGAAAAATCTCAAAACATTTACAACAGTCTTTTGGCATACTCGAAAAAACATTAATTTTGTTATGATTGTCACGGCTCTTGAGCCGACAACAGCAATTCCCAATCATGTAACCCACCGCAACATCTCTTCTCGGCCCCAAAACATCATGGAAAATAGTCGTATTGTCTTTTTGGATTATCTGCGCGTGATCGCCTGCCTGATGGTGATTATTGTACACTGTGTCGAACCTTTTTATTTGGGAGGCGAAGGCACGCTGATCCAAAACTGGAACGACGGATTTTGGTGTACCGTCATTGATTCTGCACTGCGGGCAGCCGTTCCCCTGTTCGTGATGGCCTCCAGCTACCTGCAATTCCCCGTGAAATACGATACCTTGACCTTCTTCAAAAAAAGGTTGGTACGCGTAGGCATTCCCTTTGTAATCTTCTCGCTGCTCTATACCCTCATTCCACTATATGGTACAGATGGTTTTCAACCGACGCTCAACGTACAGCGTGTTTTGCTCAATTTTGTCGGTTCGGCCGGTCATCTTTGGTTTATATACATGCTGTTGGGACTCTATCTGCTGATGCCAATGCTCTCCCCATGGATCGACAAAATCTCTAAAAAAGAAGAACAAATTTTTCTGATTCTTTGGGGATTCACCACAACCATTCCTTTTTTCCGACTATTGGCTCAATCGCTGTTCGGTCTTCCCGAGGTATGGGGTGAAGCCAGCTGGAATGAGTTCGGAACCTTCTATTATGTCAGCGGTTTTGTGGGATATATGGTGTTGGGACACTATTTCCGCAAACACGTAGGCACATTGAGTTGGAAGAAAACCTTAACCTGGGCTGTAACGTTATGGATTGCCGGTTATGCAATCGCTGCCGGCGGATTTTGGCAAGCAATGCCCAAAACGTTTCCAGTTTCCGACAAAATCGACCTGGCGGTTCGCATGGAGACCACCTGGGGCTTTTGCAGCACCGGCGTCATGCTGACAACAGTCGCCTACTTCCTCGTGATCCGCAAAATTACGGCGACAGGATGGTTCTATCGCCGATTTATTCTACCGGTCTCACAACTCAGTTACGGTATGTACCTGATGCACATCTTTATTCTGGTACCGACATTTGCCTGGGTAACTTCTTGGGGGATCGGAACTCCGACGACCATTTTCGTATCGGCTCTCTTGACTTTCCTGTTCTGTGCCGGCATAGCACGGCTGATCTCTTTCTTGCCGAAAAGCAAATATCTGATCGGCTAACCATTTTTTTCATTTCACATCAGTTTGCACATCTATCCAACCAATCCACTTGACCGTCCCCTAATAAAAACGCTGCTCGTGGCGTAACGAGACAGCGTAAAGGTAAGGTGACAACCGTAAATCTTCTACCGCAAATTCGGGAAGGGCAACCGATAAGTGACGGAAAACTTTCTACCATTGATCTCGACAGCTCTTCGATACGACAACGACGAGAGCAATTTTAACAAGTTGTCGAATTCAGACTTTGGAATAAATACACTGTAAAGATTTGGGTTTATGGATACGGTCGTCTTATCGTTCAGGTTCGGCCACCCCGCCGGCCAATCCACAGGCTTTTCAGCCGAATGGTCGAAACGTGTCAGCATCACCTCCACCGTATCCGGCAGCCATTTTTCGGCCTGCTCGTTCCGGTAGTTCACCAGCTGGTCGTAAACCGACAAGAAGGCTTCTGGCGTACGAGCTCTACTCGTTTCATCCTGCTGGAGATCGCCATACACCGTCTTCATCCGTACGGTATCCGAGACCAACATCAGATAGTTGGTCGGCATATCGGTCGCTTGCGAAGCAGCGATATAATCCGGTAGGTCAAGCAGCTCTTGCGATATCTGCAATTGATTCCACAACGCGTCCAGCTGGGTCGAATCCAACTTAACGGTAAAATAGCCGTCCGGATTTTTATAAATTACATCTCCCCGTTCATAAATGGCGATTGTGGGAACATCCGAGCCAATCACCATCAGCCAGGGATCTGTCACGGTCAGTACGACGTAGGGAACGCCGTACTCATCTTGCCAATGTCTCGCGAGGGCATAATTTGCCACGAGCATGACAACCAACAACATCACGATCTTTTTCATAGCACCGTTTTAACAAGGTTCGACCTGCATAAGGTACAAAAAACAGGACAGATTCACAACGAAGAGACGATCCCATTGGCCTGTTTTCAAGAGAATTGGCCTCTCGACCGAGCAATTGTTTGTTTACGAAACAGTGCTCTGAACTGGGAAACGAGAAAGGACTATGCAAAAAAACGGGAGGAAAAGAAGCGGTAAACCTGAAGAGGAACCGATCAAAGCTTTTCAACGACGAATGTTTCACCGAACGTCTGGAAACTTATCAAAAACAAAAAGCTCTGACAATCATATTGATTATCAGAGCTTTATCCGTGATCCGTCTGGGGCTCGAACCCAGGACCCCAACATTAAAAGTGTTGTGCTCTACCTGCTGAGCTAACGAATCTCCGTTTTCGTGGTGCAAAGATAAACAGTTTTTTATTTATCCCAAAAAAAATCGTTCAGTTTCCCAATATTTATTACACTTTCTTTTCAAATGACCGTTTAGAATGCGTTCAAACGCAGATTTGCACCCCATTTTTTTTATATATAATTTTATAAAGTTTTAACGAACCGTTCAAAACATATTACTTAAGCCCAAACATAATCTAACATGAACCGTTTTCACCTTCTGTTTACACACATGTTCTGCCTGATCGGCAGCTTGGTATTGACCATTTCCTCCCTGTCAGCACAACGTTCTGCCGAAACGATTAAAATCCTGGCTGTTGGGAACAGCTTTTCTGACGATGGAGTCGAATACCTCGATGAATTGGCCCGGGCTGCCGGAATCAAACTGATCATAGGCAACCTCTACATTGGGGGGTGCTCGCTGGAACGCCACTGGAATAATGTACGCAATGAGCTTCCGTCTTATGATTATCGGAAAAATGTCGAAGGGCACCAAACCAACACACCCAAAACGACCCTTCAACAAGCCTTACAAGATGAAGAGTGGGATTATATCACCGTACAGCAAGTTAGCCAAAATTCGGGGCTTTACGACACCTATTACCCCTATATCGATTCTCTGTTGACCTACCTAAAGGCACATGCCCGAAATCCGGAGGTTGAGTTTGCCATTCATCAGGTATGGTCTTATGCCTGGAACTCGACCCATTCGGGATTTGCCAATTACGACAACAATCAATTGAAGATGTATCGGGACATTGTCGAAACGGTGGATAAGGTAGCTCGCAAAGAGAAGATCCACATCATCATCCCATCAGGCACCGCCATTCAGACAGGCCGCAACCTGATGGGGGACCGAATGAACCGTGACGGCTTCCATTTGGGATGGGGACTGGGACGTTACCTTGCAGCCTGCACCTGGTTCGAGACATTTCTTGGCCCCGTAAACGGCAATTCATACAGACCAGAGGAAGTTACGCCACAAGAGGCCACAATCGCTCAACACATTGCCCATATTGCGGTACTTCACCCCAATGAGCCCGGAGAGTTGCAATAATATGGCAGGGCAAGATCTCCAGTAAAAAGAGCATAATCAGCAGAACATATCGCCCCTACCCTTATATAACAATCCACAGAATCACCGCGGTCTGTCTTGCACACCACTCAAAAGGTCCAAGAAAGCCACAGATGCAATAAACACACTTTGCCAAATAACGAACCTCTTATCACCCATTCTAAACAGGATACAAGGAACAGACGTACCTATTTTCGCGACAAATTGTGAGTGCGCATGCTGATGAGGTGTTTATTTGCACAATGGCACATAAAAGAAAGCGAGTGGAAACTGATAGTTTCCACTCGCTTTTATATTTACCAATAAGCAACGCTCTCTTAAATTAGATCGATCGTATTATTACAAAAAAAACTTGAGCTTTTATCCCCGTAAGAATGGATCCGACATTACTATTTATCAGTAATTTTCTCCGCCCCATACACGTTCCTGCATAATCTTGCAGGGCCCACATTCTGAGTAAAATATTCAGAGCAGTGTATTCGGAGCATCAGCACGATAACCTACATCCTCAATCAGATTACCAGAGGAGGATGCGGCTACTGCCAAACGGTCACAACGTTCGTTTTCGGGGATTTCGGCATGCCCCTTGACCCACACGAAACGGACATGATGCCGACGGTACACAACCAAGAATCGTCGCCACAAATCGGGATTTTTCTTATCCTTAAAACCCTTCTTCTCCCAGCCGAAGACCCAACCCTTCGAGACAGCATCGACCACATATTTGGAATCGGAGTAAATGGTCACCTCACAGCCGTCGTTTTTAAGAGCCTCCAATCCGACGATCACAGCCATCAGTTCCATTCGGTTATTGGTGGTATGAGCATAACCGCAACTCAACTCTTTACGATAGGGCCCGCTTATCAAAACTACACCATAACCACCCGGTCCGGGATTTCCGAGAGCCGAGCCATCGGTGTACATGGTTATTACAGCCATTGTTAGATCTACATATTCGACGAAAAAAGAGGGCACAACACCCTCTTTTTCTATAATTAAACACATTTCACACGTACGAGAGAACTTGTCAGGCACTCATCGCAAGTCATCAACGATGACGATCTTTGGCTTCAATGCAAAGTGTAGCATGCGGCACGATCCGCAAACGCTCCTTAGGAATCAGTTTGCCGGTTTCACGACAGATTCCATAAGTTTTATTCTCGATGCGCACCAAAGCCGCCTCCAAATGCTGAATAAACTTCAGCTGGCGCTGAGCCAAACGGCCCGACTCCTCTTTGGAGAGCGTCGAAGCACCCTCTTCCAACACTTTGAAGGTCGGCGAGGTATCTTCGATATCGTTGCTCGACGTATGAGTAATCGTGGAGCGCAACAGATCATAATCGGTCTTTGCCTTCTCCAACTTATCCAAAATTATCTTCTTAAATTCGAGTAACTCTTCATCCGAGTACCGAGTTTTTTCATGCTCTGACATGGCTCAAAAATTTATTTTCCAAAGACCATCAATAATGATCTTTTTATAAAGATATAAATTAATTTCTGAATATACCAAACTTTTTACGCCCGGCAGAGTGAAAACTTCTCGATCATTAGACACGAGTCACCTTCATTCGTACCGTAAATTCATCCAGTTCGGCCAATGTAGCCGTATCGTCCAGCTTATCCACCACATCGACACTCACAGCCAATGTCTGCGATGCAATGTAATCGCCAAACGACTCCACTGCCCCAGCAATTTCATCATTGCGTTCGATCTCGATACGAATACGGTCCGTCACTTCGAAACCGCTATCTTTACGGATATTCTGGATACGATTGACCAATTCGCGAGCCAATCCTTCACGGCGCAACTCGTCACTCACCATAATATCCAACGCAACGGTCAGTTTACCTTCGGTAGCGACCAACCAGCCTGGCATATCCTCCGATACGATATCGAAATCAGCTGCTGTAGCCTCAATTTTCACGCCATCGATCTCTGCGGTCCAAGAATCGGTACGCTCGATCTGAGCAATATCACTTTGTGAAAGTTGAGCAACCAATGCTGAAATCTGTTTCATCTGCTTACCATAACGCGGACCCAACGTCTTGAAGTTGGGTTTGATTCGTTTGGTAATAACACCTGTAGTATCTTCGATGAACTCCAGTTCCTTAACATTAACCTCACCCAGAATCAATCCGCTTACTGCCTCAATAGCCATTTTGATAGCCGGATCGAGCACTGGAATCACAATCTTCGAGAGCGGTTGACGAACCTTGATATTGACTTTACGACGCAATGCCAACACCATTGAAGAGACCTTCTGTGCCAATGCCATCATCTCTTCTAACTTGGCGTCTACCAGCTCTTCATGATATACCGGGAAGTCGGCCAAATGCACCGAAATATCGCTATGTTTACCACTCACCGCATTCAGATCGGTAAAGATCCGGTCCGTAATAAACGGAGCGAAAGGTGCAGCCAGCATGGATACTGTCTCTATGCAGGTGTACAGTGTTTGATAAGCTGCCAGCTTATCGGAAGTCATACCACCGCCCCAGAAACGTTTCCGGTTCAGACGCACGTACCAGTTCGACAGATTTTCGTTGACAAAATCCTGGATAGCACGCGCTGCCGGGGTCGGATCATAATTCTCGAGTGAATCGGTAACACTCTTCACCAACGTATTCAGCAACGAGATGATCCAACGGTCGATTTCGGGACGTTCTGCAACCGGAATTTCGGGTTCCTGACCGGTGAAACCATCGACGTTAGAATATAACGCAAAGAAGCTGTATGTATTGTACAAGGTTCCGAAGAATTTCCGGCGTACCTCATCCACACCATCGACATCAAACTTCAGGTTATCCCACGGCTGCGAGTTCGAGATCATGTACCAACGCACTGCATCGGTACCGTACTTCTCCAACACTTCGAACGGATCGACGGCATTCCCCAGACGTTTACTCATCTTGTTGCCGTTCTTGTCGAGTACCAGACCGTTCGAGATGATATTTTTGAATGCCACGCTGTCGAACAGCATGGTAGCCAGTGCATGCAACGTAAAGAACCATCCGCGGGTCTGATCGACACCTTCTGCAATGAAGTCGGCGGGATAAACTTTGCGGAAATCCTCACCGCTCAGCTCGAATGGATAGTGGACCTGTGCATAAGGCATAGCACCCGAGTCGAACCAAACATCGATCAGATCGCTTTCGCGTACCATCCGTTCTCCTTTCGACGATACCAGCACAATGTTATCGACATAAGGACGGTGCAGATCAAATTTATTGTAATTCTCTTTCGAGAAGTCACCCTCGACATAAGAGGCAAACGGGTTTTCGGTCATGAAGCCGGCAGCGATTGATTTTTCGATCTCTGCTTTCAACTCAGCAACCGAACCAATACATTTCAATTCACTGTGGTCTTCGGTTGCCCAGATCGGCAGCGGAGTACCCCAATAACGCGAGCGTGAGAGGTTCCAGTCCACCAAATTTTCGAGCCACTTACCGAAACGGCCGCTACCGGTCGAAGCCGGTTTCCAATTGATCGTCTCATTGAGGGCGATCAACCGATCCTTCACCGCAGTGGTCTTAATGAACCACGAATCGAGCGGATAGTAGAGCACCGGTTTGTCAGTACGCCAGCAGTGGGGATAATTGTGGACATGTTTTTCGATCTTGAATACCTTGCCCTGCTGTTTAAGCATCATGCAGATCGAAATATCGAGCGTCTCATCGGCGTCGGTCAGCTGCGGATCATACGCATTCTTCACAAAACGGCCTGCATACTCCCGATAGGCCTCGGCATCCACATTCGATGCCACGAAATCGGGATCGAGATCCTCCAGCATGAAGAACTTACCGGTACGATCGACCATCGGCTGCCGTTTGCCCGCTTTATCTACAACCACCAGCGGAGCGATATTCTGCTGTTTGGCTACGCGGTCATCGTCGGCACCAAAGGTCGGCGCAATGTGTACGATACCGGTACCATCCTCCGTAGTCACATAGTCACCCAAAATTACCCGGAACGCATCGCCCATCGGCTTGATCCACGGAATCAGCGGCTCATACTCAATACCTGCCAAATCGGCACCAATAAATTCACCGGTCACCTGATATGGGATATTTTTTCCATCACCGTTGTAACCTTCAAGCGGCAGTTCTGCATTCTTTTTCGGGAAGTAGTTATTGAAGAGATCTTTGGCCATCACCACCGTAATCGGCTCTGCCGTATAGGGATTGTATGTCCGAATACGGAGATAGTGGATCTGAGGACCGACAGCCAAAGCGGTATTCGAAGGCAGGGTCCACGGTGTAGTGGTCCACGCCATAAAATAGAGATCACCCTCTACCCCTTCAAACACCTTTTCGCTTTTGGCGTTGCGAATCATCTTGAATTGAGCCGTACAGGTGGTATCCTTCACATCCCGATAACAGCCCGGCTGGTTCAACTCGTGATTGCTGAGCCCCGTACCAGCAGCCGGAGAATAGGGCTGAATGGTGTAACCTTTATAGAGCAACCCCTTTTTATAGAGCTCGCTGAGCAGATACCACAGTGTCTCAATATATTTGTTATCATACGTGATATACGGATCGTCCGTATTGACCCAATAGCCCATTTCACGAGTCAGTTGTCCCCACAAATCGGTATAGGTCATCACTTCATGACGACAGGTATCGTTGTACTCCTCGATCGAGATTTTCGTACCGATATCCTCTTTGGTGATACCGAGTTTCTTCTCGACACCCAATTCGACGGGCAGCCCGTGCGTATCCCATCCGGCCTTGCGATGAACGAGGAAACCACGCTGCGTTTTGTAACGACAGATTATATCCTTAATGGTACGGGCCATCACATGGTGAATACCTGGACGGCCATTGGCCGAGGGAGGTCCCTCATAAAACACGAAGGTCGGATGTCCCTCGCGTGTAGATATACTTTTCCGGAACGTATCGTCGGCGTCCCACTTTTTCAAAACTTCCTGTGTGATCTGGGGCAGATTCAGCCCCTTGTACTCGCTAAATTTCGGACGGGCCATATTATTTTCGAATTCACGTTGTATCTGTCGGAAAAACACCTTCCAACCGTAACGAGCAAAAATAGATATTTCCCTTTAAAAACGCAAATAAACAGCTATAACCCTCTTTTGTGTGCTTTAGAATTCATGCGCCATAGGTTCAATCACCTACTTTCTATCATTTTTGCAGCTTGTTGGCGCATACGTCTGGCCCGTTCTGCGCAATCGGGATGGGTCGAAAAGAGTTGCACCACGGAACTCATAGCCCCATCACTCTTTTCTGCAAGTTGCGCCAGCTTCTCCAAAGCAGTGGCCATGGCCATGGGGTCATATCCGTTACGGTGCAGGAAACCGAGACTGAAATCGTCGGCTGCATACTCCTGTTGCTGCGAAAAGCGCGCTCCGGTATATCGTTCGGCCAGTGCACCCAGCTGCGATCCACTCAACGTACCGATCGCACCGCCAACAGCTCCCAACGCATTGCGTGCAGCCGAAGTGAGATAGGCCTTGCGCATTGCACCTATCGTATCGTGATTGCGCACATGGCCCATTTCATGCCCGACAATAGCCAGCAACTCCTGATCGTCCAACCGATCCATCAGTCCTGAAAAGACTCGGATACTGCCGTCTGCCGTAGCAAAGGCGTTGATGGCATCCGTTTTATACACTTTGAAATTAAGCGGAATACCATTGACAGCGATAAAACGATCGGTCAAAGCGGTCAATCGAACCGCATAGGGATCATCTTCTGCCGCCACACACGATCGGGCATCACTGTAACGGATGTACTGTGCAGCCATCCGTTGTACCTCTTCGTCGCTCAAGTCGGCCGCCGTAAGCGCATCTACCGTTGCCTGCAATCCAGGATGCGGCAGACGTATTTTTCCACGGAGCACCACCAACAGATAAATAACAAGCGCTATCAGCAGGATTTTAATCATGAGGCCAACGGTTTTCCTAAGATTTTCAACCAAAAATAGCAGAAAATAACGTAACTTCGCATACGAGTTGAAAAACGCATTCACAAATAACAATCAAAACATATGAAAACCACTCCGTTTACCAAGTATCATATCGAAAACGGTGCCCGCATGGCAGAATTTGCGGGATACAACATGCCGATCGAATTCAGCGGTATCAATGATGAACATCACACGGTTCGCGAAAAGGCCGGTGTATTCGATGTCAGTCACATGGGCGAGATTTGGGTCAAAGGCCCACGCGCAATCGACTTTCTGCAGCATGTCACTTCGAACAATGTAGCAGCTCTTTATGACGGCAAAATCCAATACTCCTGCCTTCCAAATGGTCGTGGCGGTATTGTTGATGACATTCTGGTTTACCGCATCAACGCTGAAACCTTTTTGCTGGTAGTCAATGCTGCCAACACGGACAAGGATTGGAAACACCTTTGCAAAGAGGGTGAAGCCTTCGGTCTTACCCCGGGCAAAGAGCTTTACAACGCTTCGGATGAGATTGCCCAATTGGCTGTTCAAGGACCTTTGGCAATGCAGATCATTCAGAAACTGTGCCCGAAAGCAGATGTGGAACATCTCGAATATTACACCTTTATCAAAACCGAAGTAGCCGGCATTAAGGATGCCATTGTTTCGGCGACCGGTTATACCGGTGCAGGTGGCTGCGAAATTTATGTAGCCAACGAAGATGCTGACACGTTGTGGGCAGCTCTCTGGGAAGCAGGTACCGACATGGGACTGAAGAATATCGGTCTGGGTGCGCGCGACACATTGCGTTTGGAGATGGGCTTCTGCCTCTACGGCAACGACATCGACGATACCACCTCCCCCATTGAGGCCGGACTGGGTTGGATCACCAAATTTGTCGATGGCAAAGATTTCATCGACCGTGAATACAACGCCAAACAGAAAGCAGAGGGACCCAAACGCCGTTTGGTAGGCTTTGAGTTGGTTGAACGGGGTATTCCTCGTCACGGTTACAAGCTGACCGACCACAACAGCAATCTGATTGGTGAGGTAACCTCCGGAACAATGTCACCTTGTCTGAAAAAGGGAATCGGCATGGGATATGTCGATGCAGCTTATGCGGCTCCCGGTACCGAAATTCATGTTGTTATCCGCGAGAAACCGATCAATGCCGTTGTTGTCAAACTGCCGTTCTACAAAAAATAGCATTGTCGACTTGGACCGTTTGGGGGCGAGAGGAACGATAAACTAAACATTTGCGCAGCGGTTCTAATTCGCACAAACGAATTCTCCAATACAATAAGGGAAGGTGTTTACCTTCCCTTATTTTTATGCACCCCATTCATGCATATTGCTCTTTTCGCCGCCTCCTACCGCAATCCGGAAAATACTCCGGTCCCCTTTCAACAGCACAGATGACGACCATCGCATCCCTGTTCTACACTCTCGACCAAGTTGTCCACAGCTTGAAATACCCGGCTCACATTTAACATTGCTCAAAGCTTTCTCTGCCGGGTAATTGTTTAACACGGTAACGTACATAGTACTTGGCATTTTTGGCCGTGCACCATACAATTTTTCATCCACGAAGTCTTGTTCCCCCAGTTCTTGCAACACAATAAACAAGGAGAGCCAATCCCAATCAGGATCAGCTCTCCCCTATTCTTTTCGATTTGTCAGATTTCAGATTCGTTTTTCATCTCAGGATACGGTGTTCAACAGAACACTGAAAAACAAACAGCGACTCTGAAACGAGGACTACGTCTCCAATGTACTGTTTCCACCATACAGTCCGCCGCCTGAAAAGGGATCTACATTAGAAGGTCAACTTAACACCGGCCAGTACATTGCCGCCCAATCCCCGATACATGTAGTAGGGGTAGAGCTTTTGGCAAGCCAGGTTGTTTCCTTGCACAAAGATGCTGACCGCTTTGGAGGCCCGATACTCGACTCCGAAGTGGACGTCAACCGTTGTATTAACCTTCTCCCATACAGGGCTGGCAGCGCCGATCAGTAGTGGTTCACCCTCCAGTGCGAACCAACGACTCGACAGCAGCATTGCTCCCGCCGTAAGAATCACCTTATCCCGGATGCTGTACCGTAAATCCAACCGTCCCGTAAAGTTGGGCACACCCGACACATGTTCGTAGCTCTTTTTCGAGAAGCCTTTATACTGCAACGAAGCCTCGAGACCGAAGGCGCCCGATACCCGTCCTTCAAAATCGGCACCGACCGTCCACATGGTAACCGTATCACACATTATGTTAAACAGGTTTCCATAAGAGACATACGATTCATAATAATTTGAAAAAGTTGCCAGGCCTTGTGCATGGGTCAATCCTCCGTACACTTTATAGGAGAAGGCTGATGAGAAACTTCCCATGATACCGATCCGACCGTTATATTCCGAGGTATTGGCTACCGGCAGAGCCATAACATAGGGATTCATCGAGACCAATGAGCGGTAATCGTTGCTCTTCAACCCTCCGTCAACTTCGATGTACGGAACAAAATAGCCATTGGTGCCGTCATAACGCAGCGAAAAGCGCGGATAAAAATAGCATTTCGAGAAATCGTTGCCGGGATCATATCCGGTCATGCTGTTGTAGGTAATATCTACACCCAACGCAAAGTCAAATTGGTTCCCTTTATAGTGGTACAACGGCGCAACATGGATCATGTGATTTTGCAGTTCACTGCGCTCGTCACTGCCCAAATACCCTTCGTAACCGCCTTGCAGCGTCACCTCATGCAAACCGCCGAAACGTTTGCCCAGCTTAAGTCCAGCTTTGACACCTGTTTCAGCCATATCAAATTTGTCACTGAAATAGGCAACCTCGGCTCCGATCTTGAAGTTGAAGTGAGACATGTCGGCAAAGGTATCGCCGAACGAGATTCGCCCCCGAACTGTCGTGAAGTGCTGACGCAATCCCGAAGCAGTCGTATCAAAGGACAGAGGCAGGGTGATGCGGGTCGGATCGTAACCATAACCGTAACGGGTGACCATATCGTAATCGAATCCGACTTCGCCATCCAACACATACCTCGAACCGTAGCGCTGTCCTACCACACCGATCTTATTAAAGGTCTCACTGGCCGGAGTTTTCAGATCGTTGCCGTTTTTGATTTTGCTCCAACTGCCGTAGTGGTTCAGATAGGCTCCGAACAGCCCTTTCGATTTGCGGGTCGTATTAAAATAGACATCAGCCACACTCTGGAACGGATATCCCAAAGCCGCCTTCACATAAAGCGGTTTGGGCTGGCGATAGAGGTCGATGTTGACCGATGCCGGACGGATCGGTGAAACCTCAAACCCATAAGCGATCGGCGAAGGGGTAATACGGTATTCAACCTCAGGACGTAATTTGACCGTATCAATCAAATTGGGTTTTACATTCAGTTTGTTAGCCTCGCTGACGGTCGGCTCATAGGCACGGGTCACCTCCATTTCGCGATTCAGATCACTGGATTTGGCCTCGCCCGACTCGGACGTTTTTTCACGCTGCTGAGCGGTAACCGACAGGTTGCAAGCCAACAGCAACAGCGTCCCTATTATTGTTTTATTTATCATCGTCGTATAATGTTCGTTATCCGATTTATCGCTATTTCAGTTCGTTGATCTTGCGCAGAGCCTCCTCAACCACACCATCATTCTTGTCTGCATATCCATCGACAATACTCTGATAGGTGGCTTTGGCCTGGAAGGTATCGTTCTGCTGGACATAAATATCACCAAGGATCAGGAAGGCCTTACCGGTCCAATATTGATACGGCAGGTTCTGTTCAGCCATAGCAAATACTTCGCTCTCGGCCTCTTTCAGTTTCCCCTGACCATACAGAATCGAGACAATCCGGTAACGACTCTCAGCTGCCTCACGGGTCCGGGCATCGATCACCTTACGATAATATTTCAGAGCTTCGTTGTTGTCTCCCTGAGACTGCAACAGACGAGCTTTGGCAAAGTCAGCCTTGTGGGTCACCTCAGCAGTGACATAAGGCGAAACCAACACCTCATCAGCCGCCGCACCCATAACAGCCAGATCCCCTCCGGCGATCACCGCAGTCATATATCCGTCAAGTGCCGCTGCAATATCGGTCGATTTGACCGCTACTTTGGAGAGGTTCTTATATAGGGTTGCCGCCTGTGAGTAATTTTTGTCTTCGAGTTGCATTTTGGCCGCTTGCTGTAAGGCCGGAACCTTATATTCGCTGGTAGGCATCGACCCTACCTCCTCGAATGCGGCTATCGCCCCCTGGCGGTTACCTTCTCGCAGCGAACAGTCGCCCAAAGCATAGAGAGCCTCGATTCGGAACGAACCTTTCGGATTTTGCCGCAGGTAGTTGTCCATCAGATTCAATGCCTTAGCATAATCCCCGTTCTGGTAGATCCGATTGGCCGCAGCAAACGAGAGTGAATCCCGCTCGACAAGCGTCACATTCATCTCCACACCGCTCGATTTCGCATACGAAACATAGCTATCCACATCGTTGTTGTCAACATAAATATTGCGTATGCTCAACATCGCATCCTTGGCCTGACGTGAAGATGGGAATTCGGCAACGATCTGTTTGTAATAGTGAAGCGCCTCTTTACTGTTTCCGAGGTTCTGATAAGTCAAGCCCAACTGAGACAAAGCCGGCAGATAATAAGGAGAATCAGGATATTTGGCAATCAGCCGTTTGAGCACAGAGGCTCCGTCATTAAACTTCTCAGTCTGTACATAGGTACGTCCCAATTCATACATGGCATCATCCACATAATCGCCCTTGCCGCTCGAAACGATATCGCGCAACGATTCGATCTTGCGATCACGCTGATCGAGCAAACCGAGCATCACGGCCCGCTGGAACTGGGCATAATCAGTCGCCGGAGCATTCAGACGAATCGCCTGATCGTAATTGTTGACAGCCTCACGGTAATCCCGTTGAGCAAAAGCGGCATCACCAAGCCGATTGTAGGCATCAGCACGCAGATTATCCCGCGTCGAATAGACCGCAAGGAACTTATGGAAACTATTAGCTGCATCGGCCCACCGTTGGGTATTGAAATAGCAATAGCCCAAATTGTAATGAGCTACTTTGTTCTCATATTCGGTACCCGGTGAAAGGGTGATATAATCCTTATACAAAGGTATCGCCTTAGCATAATTCCCTTGACGCGCGTAAGTTTCTGCACGCCAGAATTTGGTCAACGCCGTATATTTGGCATTGAACCGGTTGGCATCCGCTACGTTGAACAACACAAGCGCCTGGTTGTAATCCTCATTTTGGAAACATTCCAATGCCCGAAAATAAGCGATCTTCTGTTTAGCCGATTTCACATTGTTGTCCGGGTTGCGAATCTGGTTGATTGCCTCATAAGCTGCCTCATAGTTGCGTGAATTGAAGTAGGCGGCCAACAGCAATTCGCGAGCCTGATCGATCTGCGGTGAATTGGGATATTGTGCCACGTAATTGGACAACGTGGTAATGGCCTCGTTGAAAGCTCCACCACCCAACTCATACTGCAATTTACCGGCATTGAGCATGGCTTCGCGACGAATTTCAGGATTGAAATCTGCAGCATAGGCCTGCGTAAAGGCACGCAACGCTTTTTGCTTGTCACCGAGTTTCAAATAGCAGTCTCCCAGATGGAAGGCCGCATTCTGTCCCAGCTCACCACCCTGTTCAGCCACGGCCGACAGTTGTCCGCTCGCCTTGGTATAGTACAGCCGGTTGTAATTGCTGTAACCGGCCAAATAGAGCTCCTCAACGCCCATCTCACCTCCGAGGCGCTCGTAATTCTCGATCTGGTCGAGTGCTTCCGCATACATCTGCTTGCGGAAATAGGATTCACTGAGGATTCGGGCAATTTCAATCTCTCGAGTTCCGGTCGCTTTGGCCATCAAGGGCACCCCGTGCTCAATCACATAGTCATAATTCCCCTGACGGAACTCGATCTGCAACAAATAAAACGGAATGATCGGCTCGTAAGCAGGCACATCGGCAATCGATTTAAAGCCCTCTTTGGCTGCATTCAGATCACCCCGCGAATAATCAATATACGACTTATAATAAGTAGCATGGGGTGCATAAGCCGGATCTCCTGTGCACTGCCGGAAATAGTCATACGCTTCATCGGTATTCCCGTTTTGGAATGCAGCATAACCCGTGCGGAAATAGTATTCATCCTGCCGAGAATAGGGCAATTCGTTCGGATTCACGGTCAGCAGATGTTCATAAGCTTCGGCATACTCACCATCCTTTTCAAGGACGGTTCCCAAAGCGAAATGAATGTCATTCAGATAGATCGAATTGGGATAATCCTCCACAAAACTTTCGAGCAGATCACGTGCTCCGTTCTGCTGACGTTCTGCCGCACACAATGCGATATAATAACGCGTCCGCATCCGATACCCGGCATCATCGATAGGCATCACCTTCAGAGCCTTTTGAAATTCGATCAATGCCGAACCGTACTGCTGACGCTCATAAAGCTCAACACCTTTGTCATAGTGGTACTGCGACCCTCGCTCGATAGCGCTTGCAGGGCTCGCACATACGCTCGCCGCAAACAGAGCCGTCGGTATCAACCATCTCTTTTTCATATCGTCAAATATTTAACGCTTAACTCTTATTCTGTTTCACTCAGATCGGCAGCCAGACATCTATCACCAAACGGTGCTTCAATCTGCGGTACATTTTACAACATTCTCAATCAATTGCCGCCATTCTCTCTACCAAGTCCCTTTACAATAAAGCTGACCATTCAGTCTTACTTCTTTCCTATACGGTTTAATCTAAATCAAACAATGCTACGAACATTCCAGTTCCGCAATTCTCAATTTAGCACTGCGGGAGCGCGGGTTCCGTTCAATCTCATCGGCATCGGGGACAACCGCTTTGCGTATCAGCACCCGAAATGGAGTCAACACCCGTCCATAGAAATCTTGCTCTGCCTTTCCCTCGAAATTACCGCTTCGCATAAAATTTTTCACCAAACGGTCCTCCAACGAATGGTAGGTGATCACCACCAAACGTCCACCTGGAGCCAATGTCCGTACCGTCTGCTCCAGCATCATCTTCAAGGCCTCCATTTCGCCATTCACCTCGATACGAATCGCCTGAAACAGTTTTGCCAAAAACTTGCTCTCACCGCCACGAGGGGTAACGGGAGCAACGGCTTCGATCAATTCATTGATTGTTCCGATCGGATTAACACTTCGACTGCGTTCGATACACTGCGTAATGCGGTGCGGGGAATCCAACTCACCGTAATCACGCAAAATGGCAGTCAACCGCACATGGTCATAGTTATTCACCACATCAGCGGCAGTCAGTTGTGCACGTTGATTCATCCGCATATCCAGCGGAGCATCGTATCGGAACGAAAAGCCCCGCTGCTGCGTATCAAAATGGTGCGACGACACTCCCAGATCGGCCAAAATACCATCGACCCGTTCCACACCGAGATAACGCAACCAGGTATGCATGAAACGGAAATTACTTTCGACAAAAGTCAACCGGGAATCTTCGGGCAGATTGGCCCGTGCATCTCTATCCTGATCGAATGCGTACAGACGGCCCTGAGGACCCAACCGCTGGAGAATGCCACGCGAGTGTCCACCGCCCCCAAAGGTCAGATCGACATATACTCCATCCGGCCGAATATCAAGTCCATCAAGGCTCTCTTCAAACAGTACAGGTACGTGATAGACACTCATACGAAATTCTTGAAAAAGACGTCGTAAAGGTATAAAAATTACCTGATTTTTTGTCGATTGATCTCTCAATATTCTACCTTTGTAGGAACAACATTTACCAGTGTGCAAACAAACGACATATTACAAGTAGATCTCGATAAGGTTATCGCTGACAAAAATCCGCGACTGGCCCGTCTGCTTCCCCGTTTTCTGAAGAGCTATCTGAAACGGATTATCCATCAGGACGAAATCAACCATGTCCTGCGCTCCTTTTCGCACCAGACACCTGTCGAATTTATCCGTTCGACTCTCTCTTACATGGAGATCTCCTATCGGGCGGTCGGATTGGAACAACTGCCCATGCAGGGTCGTTATCTTTTCGTCTCGAATCACCCTTTCGGAGGAATGGACGGAATGATGTTGTGTGACGAGCTGGACAAACGATTCGGTTCAGGGCGTATCATCGTCAATGACATTTTGATGAACCTCAAACCTTTAGCCCCACTGTTTATTCCAATCAACAAACACGGCCGCCAAAACAGTGAATACCTACGCTTTTTCCGGGATGCATTGGCCAGCGACGACCAGATCGCGACCTTCCCGGCAGGGCTCTGTTCCCGTCGCATCGAAGGAAAGATCTGCGACACCAAGTGGAAACACAGTTTTGTCAAGAATGCCATCGAAAGTCAACGGGATATTGTACCGGTATTTTTTGAAGGGCGCCTTTCCAACTTCTTTTACAATCTGTCGTCGTTCCGAAAAAAAATCGGTATCAAAGCCGATATCGAAATGATTTATCTGCCGGATGAGATGTTCAGCCAAAAGGGACGACATTTCGACATCCATTTTGGCAAACCCATCCCCTGGCAGGAACTGGCAGCCTCAACCTCCGTTTCCCGAACCGCACAACAAATTCGGGAGATGGTTTATGCTCTGCATACTACACAAAAATAAACTGTGTCTCATCCGTAGAAACACAAACTTAACACACTTAACGCATGGATTTTTCATGGATTTGTGTAAATTTGTGGCATAGATAAACACCCATTCATGGAACCTATTATTCCACCAGTGGATCGCAGTCTGATCCTGGCAGAATTAACTGAGGAGAAGCTGCTCCGCAAGACCAACAACGGTAATAACGAAATCTACGTTGTCACAGCCCAAAACAGTCCGAACATCATGCAAGAATTGGGACGTCTGCGCGAACTCTCTTTTCGCGATGCAGGCGGCGGAACCGGTGCGGCTGTTGATATAGATGATGAGGATTTGGCTGAAGAGGGATACCAACAGCTGTTTGTATGGGATCCCAAAGCTCAGGAGATTGTCGGCGGATACCGTTTCATTGTATCCCGTACCACCCATCCCAAGCACATGTCAACGGAACACTATTTCCGTTTCAGCGACCGTTTCCGCAACGAATTCCTACCCTATACAATTGAATTGGGGCGATCATTTGTGCAACCCCACTATCAGGGCATTCGCCAAAACCCCAAAGGGTTGTATTCTCTTGACAATCTTTGGGACGGATTGGGCGCACTGGTTGTTACCAACCCCGATATGAAATATTTTTTCGGGAAGGTAACCATGTACGGAGATTACAACCGGGAAGCTCGGGATATTTTGCTCTATTTCCTGAAAAAATATTTCCCCGATCACGACAATTTGATTGAAGGCATCTACCCCATCGAACTGCAATTCGACACGGAAAAGATGGAACAGATGTTCTGTGGCGGAAATTATGCTGAAGATTACAAAATCCTCACTCGCGAAATCCGGAAATGCAAGGAAAATATTCCACCGCTGATCAACTCCTACATGAATATTTCTCCTTCGATGCGTGTATTCGGCACGGTGACCAATCCCGATTTCGGAGGCGTAGAAGAGACGGGTATTTTGATTACCATCAACGATATCTACCCGGTTAAATCGGAACGCCATTTCAAAATGGTAAAATAAGTTTGCCAGCATTAGGAGAGATGCTGCAGAAGGCGGTATTCACATGTTGCACGTTAGTGATCAACCTTCCATGCAAAATCTGTGAGATTGTCGAGGTTGTGCAGTTGCGTCCGATACAAACATCTGCATCAAGAGGAACAGACCATCTGTATTCTGGGCATCAAATCTTAATCGCACGACGATCTACAGTTTTATCAACAAGACTAAATTCCTAACTATATAAAACAGCAGAGCGCACAGTAATCTGTGCGCTCTGCTGTTTTATCAGGTACTGCTAACTATTCATCAGTTCACAATCTAATCCCGCCTGCATAGTTATCAATCGACCAAGATCAGGATTTTCTACCATCCACTCAAAACGTATTATCCCTTATTCCGAAGCAGAGGACTCGTCTTGAGATTGTACTACGACAGCCTCAGTCTCCTCACGAGCCATTTTACGTTCTACGCGAGATGCCAACAAAATGCTGCACTCATAGAGTCCGTACAACGGTATCACAACCAAAAACAGGCTGAAGATATCAGGCGGTGTAATGATGGCCGAAACCACCATCAACAATACCAGTGCATGGCGGCGGTAACGTTTCAGGAACGATGCCGTGATCAAGCCCATACGGGCCAGGAAATAGATCAGCAGCGGCAACTGAAACAACACGGCACATGCGATCGACACGCTCAGAACCGTAGTCAAATAGGAGCGAATGTCAATCATGTTCGTGATATCGGGGCTGGCCTGGTAACCGGCAAAAAAGCTGATGGATAGCGGAGCGATCACAAAATAGCCAAATGCCAAACCCGTAAAAAAACAGAGCGACACATACAACACAAACATGCGGCTCTTCTGTCTTTCACGTGGTGTCAGAGCAGGCAGGACAAATCGCCACAATTCCCACAACAGATAGGGCACTGCGACGGCTATTGCCGTTGCAAAAGCCACCTGCATATGCAAGTTGAACTGACCGGCCAGCGCCGTATTGACCATATTGATCTTAACCTGGTTGATGCAAATCCGGTTATCACCGAAAACCCAGTATGAGAAATCGCACAGCCAGCGATTGGTTAGGAAATCAGGCGATTGAGGGCCCATCAATACCCAATCGATGACGAACTTCTTCCCAATAAAGGCCGCAATCATCACCACGACTAACGCCAGCACCCCTCGTACCAGGTGTGGACGCAACGCTTCAATATGTTCAAAAAAAGTCATCTCGGTATCGGATGACTTTTCTCGTTTATTGGACATGATGTATATTCCTTACAAGGTAATTGGAACAGTCTGATTATTTAGTCTGCTCGTCTTTAGATTCGCTCTTCGAAGCAACAGTTTCGTTGGTATTCTCGGCTGTGTAATCTTTATTGACCGCATCTTTAAACTCTTTTACGCCACGGCCCATACCACGCATTAGTTCCGGAATTTTCTTACCGCCGAAAAGAAGAATTACTACCAACACTATAACAAGTATCTGCCAAGGGCCGATAACACCCAGCGGCAACATGAATGCTAACATACGTTCAAACGTTTTGGGTTAATCAATGAATTGCATTAACTGCAACGCAAATATAACATAAAAAATTTGATTCCCATTCCCTTATATATACA